>PDWI01005343.1_pt1 | contig 16643 bp, 16 predicted proteins | sample 1430891 | NCBI WGS metagenome assembly PDWI01 (sample SAMN01162508, study PRJNA174530) | Oral metagenome, whole genome shotgun sequencing project. | biome: Marine environment; feature: Marine mammal; material: Swab sample of the gingival sulcus; isolation source: swab sample of gingival sulcus...
GATGAACCATAAAAACGATTTCGTAGTGACGCATATTGATCCTTACGGGTTAATCAGCCTTCGAGATAGACCAGTCACAAAGCCTTCGAAAGCAAGGATAAAAAATAAAATGTGACTAAGAGAGACATTATACGGATTATTTCATCTTTAACAAGAAATTTTTGTAAAATATTTGGTCAATTTAACCGCTTGTAGAGTATAATGCTCCGGCAAACTTTAGGAGTATAAAATGTTTTTTAGATCTCAATATTATTTGGAAAATACAAAAAAATTATTTAAATTAGCAACACCTATCTTTATTTCTCAATTATCAATGTCAGGAATGGGCTTTGCAGATATAGTAATGGCGGGACTTGTGAGTGATAATGATGTCTCTGCTATTGCTGTAAGTAACTCTATCTATTTTCCACTCTTTCTTTTTGTTTTAGGGGTACTTTATGCAATAACACCCATTGTATCCTATCTTAATGGCTCAGGACAAAGAGAGAATATTGCACAACAAATCCGCCAAGGTTATTGGGTTGTTTTTATACTAAGCATTCCATTAATTATTATCTTTACTCATAGTCATTGGATCTTAGATTTTATGCAAGCACCGAAAGAATTTTCATTAAAATCACAAAGTTACCTAACAGTGATGGCTGTGGGAGTTATTCCTGCATTGTTAATGGTGAATTTACGTTGTTTAAATGAGGGATTATCAACAACAAAACCAGCAATGTTCATTACATTTATTGGGTTAATCTTAAATATTATCTTAAATTATATCTTTATTTTCGGTAAATTTGGATTACCTGAAATGGGTGCTGTGGGTTGTGGTGTAGCAACAGCAATTGTGAACTGGATAATGTTCTTATTATTGCTACATTATTGCTATAGCACACCAACACAACGAGATATTAAATTATTTGAAAAATGGTTTGACAAACCAAATAAAGAAATTTTATGTAAAATTACTCGATTAGGATTGCCTATTGCATTTGCAACTTTTACGGAAGTAATGTTATTTTCAACATCAGCATTACTGCTATCTCCTTTAGGATCACAAGTTGTCGCAAGTCATCAGGTTGGCTTACAAACAAGCTCACTTTTCTTTATGATTCCTTTCTCTTTTAGCATTGGAGCAAGTATTATGGTTGGTCAAGCATTAGGCAGAAAAAATATTGAAGAAGCGAAATATTTAAGCTACCACGCTATTGGAACAGCACTCTTTTTTGCTGTGCTTACGGCAATATTTATCATTTTATTCCGCCACTGGATTCCATATATTTTTACACAAAATAGCCTATCCATTACAATGGCTTCATCGTTACTGATTTTTGTGGCTATTTATCAAATTCCTGACGCAATTCAAGTAGTATGCAACGGGCTTTTAAGAGGTTATAAATATACAAAACCTATTACCTATATTACAATTTTTTGTTATTGGGGAATAGGAATGCCTTTTGGCTATATCTTATCGCGTACCAACTGGATCGTTGAGCCAATGGCCGCCAAAGGCTTTTGGATAATCTTCTGTGTATCCCTTGTCACTGTAGCAATTTTACTATTCTATCAAGTTTATAAGATTCAACAGATTCCAGAAGATGAATTAATTGCACGATTGGAAAATATTAAATAATTCATAAATAAATTTAACCGCTTATTTATGGTAAAATTAAAAAAATACAAATATATAAAGGACACATAATGTTACATTTAGCACTTGAAGATGAACTCTTAATTGGTAAAACCAAACAAGTTGGCGTACATTCAACACAACACGATAATTTTGTTGTTATCTTTGAAGATGATGGCGAAACTGGCTATTTTTACGCGTTAGATTTAAATCATAAAATTCAACCAGTAATTGATTCCTTACATATTTACAATGTAGATTCAACAACAGAAAGAGAGCAACCGCGTAAATTACAAATTTGTTGGGACGAAACTGGTTATCAAGCATTTCTTTTAGTAAATGATTACCCACACGCAAGTTTTGATTTTAATGGTTTTGTCGGGTATAACCACAACAAATACCCTGAGCCACAATTAGAAAGTATGTGGCAACATAGCCAAATTACGCCAGAATTAGTACAAGAATGGTTAAATAAATAAAACCAAGCGGTACGATCTTTTAGATATTTTACATTTTTTAAAGATCGTATCACTTACTTATATTTAGCTTGAAAATTCCAACAAACCAGATACATCTCCTTTTTCATTAACAACAACTAATGTATGAATTTTATTTTCTTTCATATACTCTTCTGCTTTTGCTAGAAATTCTGTCTCTAAAATAACTTTCGGAGAAATCGTCATAAAGTCTTCAGCTTTTTTTTCTAGTGTTTCTGAACCATATTTAGTTAATACTCGGCGAACATCACCATCAGTAATGATCCCTTGTAACTCGTTATTAGACATAACTAAAGCAACGCCCATTCGTCCTTCATTCATAATAGATAAGCAATCTACAAAAGATGTTTGTTTCTGTGCGATAGGTAATCTAACTTGCATAACATCTTTTACTCTACAAAGTAATTTTCGTCCCAAGCTACCACCTGGATGAAAACGTGCAAAATCTTCTGCTTTAAAATTTCTTGCTTTAATAAGTGCGATTGCAAGTGCATCACCTAATGCCATAGTCACTAAAGAAGATGTTGTTGGTGCTAAATTATTAGGGCAAGCCTCTCGATCAATACTAATATCTAAAATAAGGTCAGAATGTCTTGCTAAGGTTGAATTTAAATTACCTGTTACCGCAATAATTTTATTTCCAAAACCTTTTAAACTCGGCAAAAGTTTATTTACATCATCAGTTTCACCACTGTTAGAAATTAAAACGACAATATCAATCGGTTTTAACATACCTAAATCACCGTGAAAAGCTTCTGTTGGATGTAAGAAAAAACTAGGTGTTCCTGTTGAAGCAAAGGTTGCAACCATTTTCTTACCCACTAAGCCAGATTTACCAATCCCCGCAATAACTAGCCGTCCTTGACAATTTAAAATCATTTCCACCGCTTTAGAAAAAGTAGGCTCTATATTTTTGTTTAATTTTGAAATCGCTTGGCTATAAAGAAAAAGAGTTTCATTTGCAATAGATAAATAATTCATTGTTCACCTTCATTAAAAAACCCTGATAATATCAGGGCTTAGGTATTTAATTATATTCTAAATTAGTATGCTAACACTGCTCGACGGTTTTTTGCATAATCAGCTTCAGAATGCCCTAATACAGCTGGTTTTTCTTCTCCATAAGAAAGTGTCGAAAGCTGAGTTGAAGCTACCCCTTTAGATTCTAAATATTGTTTAACAGCATCAGCACGGCGTTGTCCTAGAGCAATATTGTATTCTGGCGTACCACGTTCATCTGCGTGACCTTCAATAATTACTTTTGAATCAGGATTTTTATTTAACAATAATGAATGTGCATCTAAAATTTGTTTATATTCATCACTGATTTGATAACTATCAAGTAAAAAATAAACAGTATTATAATGCTGCTGTAGATCTCGCACTGTCATATTACCAAATGTTGTTGATTGTTCAACATTTATAGAAGAAGCTGTATTTGAAGTAGAAGTAGAACCAGAATTAGAACAAGCAGCTAATACGAATACTGGAGCTACAACCATTAACACTTTAGTAAATTTTTTCATTGAGATTTCTCCTCAAAATTATTATTTAGTTAAATATGGAGACCAGGTAGGAAACTTGTACTGCCCCCCAGTTCCAGGTAGATTAGCTTTAAAACGTCCATCTGCTGAAACCAATTGTAACACTTTAGTTACCCCTTTGGTAGAGCTATAAATAATCATTATTCCATTTGGTGATATACTCGGTGATTCATCTAAAAAGGTCGAACTTAATATTTCTGTTCCCCCTGTTTCTAGATCTTTTTTCATAATTTTATCACCAGAAATCATAATTAAATACTTTCCATCTGATGAATATTGACCACTATAACTTTCCCCCTCTCCTACTAAAGAAACACTTCCATCAGATATATTTATTTTATAAACCTGAGGAGCTCCTGAGCGATCAGATGTAAATATAATCTCACTGCCATCAGGTGACCAACTTGGCTCAGTATTATTCCCCATATTTTTTGTTATTTGAATCGTGTTATTTTTATTAATATCTTTTATATAGATATTTAATACCCCGTCTCTATTTGATGCAAATGCAATTTTTGACCCATCTGGTGAAAATGCTGGAGCACCATTGTGTCCTTTATAAGATGCTAAAATATAACGTTTTCCATTAATCAAATTATGTAATACTAATTGTGATTTACGATTTTCAAAAGTCACGTAAGAAAGATAATTTCCATCGGGTGACCAAGTTGGTGACATTAACGGTTCATTACTCTTAAACACAGTAAAAGCATTATAACCATCATAATCTGATACCTTTAATTGATAAGAATCCACTCCTTTATGAACTACATAAGCAATTTTAGTTCTAAATGCACCTTTTATTTGAGTCAATTTTTCAAAAATTGCATCACTAATTGTATGAGCAACTAAGCGTACTTTATTTTTTTGAACATTAAATGTACCTTCATCAATCACATTTCCTGCTACACCAGAAGTACCTAATGTATCAACTAATTGATAAGTTACTCTATAGGTATTACCAAAAGATTCAATTTGACCAATAACAATATTATCTACACCTATATCAACCCATTGGTCAGATTTTACTTCAGTTACAATACTCGGAATTGCAGGCATTTTATTTCGAGATAATGGATTAAATTTACCACTATTACGCAAATCATCAGAAATAATCTGAGCAATATCCTCTGATAAATTAATACTTGATTTAAAAGGTATAACCGCTATTGGTTGAGCAATATCAACTCCTTCATTAATTGTAATTCTTACATCATCTTCTGCTTTTACATTAACTGAAAATACAATGCTTATTACAGCAACAATACTTGCTAAATAAAATCTGAAACTCATTAATAAACCTCTTTACTTAATTACTTTACTTTTAGACCAAACTCTAAAATAGGTGAATGATATTGTTGATAAATACTCTCTGATGGTGGTTTAGGCAACTTTCTTAATGAATTAATTGCTCGAATCCCTGCTTTACAAACATCATTATCGCCTCCCAATACTACGGATTTTATAATTCTTCCATTTCGATCTAATTCAATTCTTATGTTACATTGTTTAAATGCAAAACTTGAATCTGTTCGGTATTTTGATTGAATTAACTTCTTAATTCTTTGAGCATATCTATCTCCAAATGGAGATCCTTTTCCTATACCTTGCTTACTACCAGAGCCTTCTAAATCTCCATTTAAAAACTTATCTAATAATTTTTTTTCTTTTTCAGCTTTTTCCTGAGCAAGTTTTCGTTCTTCCTCTAAACGTTTTTGCTCTGCTAATTTTCTTTCTTCCTCTAAACGTTTTTTCTCAGCAAGTTTTCTCTCTTTCTCTAAACGTTTTTGTTCAGCAAGTTTTCTTTCTTCTTCTAAACGTTTCTGTTCAGCAAATTTTCTCTCTTCTTCTAAACGTTTCTGCTCAGCAAGTTTTCTTTCTTCTTCTAAACGTTTTTGTTCAACAAGTTTTCTTTCTTCTTCTAAACGTTTCTGTTCAGCAAGTTTTCTCTCTTTTTCTAAACGTTTTTGTTCTGCAAGTTTTCTTTCTTCTTCTAAACGTTTTTGTTCAACAAGTTTTCTTTCTTCTTCTAAACGTTTCTGCTCAGCAAGTATTCTTTCTTCTTCTAAACGTTTCTGTTCAGCAAGTTCTCTCTCTTTCTCTAAACGTTTTTTCTCAGCAAGTATTCTCTCTTTTTCTAAACGTTTTTGTTCTGCAATTTTTCTTTCTTCTTCTAAACGTTTCTGTTCAGCCAGCTTTATTTCTTCTTCTAAACGCTTTTTCTCAATTAATTTCTTATATTGATCTTCTTTTTGTAATTTTTTAATAAGATCTAACCGCTCTTTTTCTTTTGAGATTTGTTCAACATCAACCATTACAATATCTAAAATATCAATATCAGACCGTCCTCCACTATCAGGTAAAAATTTTACTGGTTTAGATAAAAACCAAAATCCACCAATCAATAGAATATGTAAAAATATTGATATTATTATAAAAATAATGAGTTTATTATTTTGATCTTTCACTTATCTCACTCACTTATTGACTTGATGTCATCAAACCCACATTTGTCGTAATACCCGCATCTTTTAATAAAGAAATGCCCTTAATAATTTCTTCATAAGGAATATTCTTTTCACCCGCTACTAAAAATAATGTGTTATTATCATTTTGAAATGCTTGTGATGCATAAGCTATTACATCTAATTCTGTAAGTAATTCCTCACCTGCAACTTTAATAAAATTACCATTCATTTTTAATTTATAAGTACCAATATCTGAAATCTGTAAAATAACAGGTTTTTTATTTTCATTTGTTACTGATTGTGAATGCTTATCTTCTGGCAAATCAACTTCTACACTTTGACTAATAATAGGGGCGGTAGCCATAAAAATAAGCAATAAAACAAGCAATACATCCAAGAAAGGAACAATATTTATTTCAGATTTTATATGATTTCGATTACGGCGACGTTGATACATATAATTAATACCCTCTTTAGTCCATCTTATTAAAAAAATCATAGTAAGCGATTACTTACTTATTAAAATTTACAAATTTTTATTTTAATCATACCGCTTATTTTTGAATAAATGCTTGTCGATGCAAAATAGAAGTAAATTCATCAATAAAGTTAATATAATTTTGCTCTAATTTATTTAATTTTACATTTAAACGATTATATGCCATAACAGCAGGGATCGCTGCAAATAAACCGATCGCAGTTGCTATCAATGCCTCAGCAATACCAGGTGCAACAGATTGTAATGTAGCCTGTTTTACAGTACTTAGCCCCATAAATGAGTGCATTATTCCCCAAACTGTACCAAATAAACCAATATAAGGACTAACTGACCCAACAGTACCTAAAAATGGAATATAGCTTTCTAATTTTTCTAATTCACGATTTAATACTAAATTCATTGCTCTAGATGTGCCTTGAATAATGGATTCTGTGGAATGTGGCATAACCTGCTGCAAGCGAGAAAATTCTTTAAAACCTACATAAAAGATTTGCTCTGCTCCATTTAATCCTTCACGACGCTTTTCTAGTCCTTCGTGTAGACGATTAAGATCTTCACCTGACCAAAAGCGATCTTCAAATATCAAAGTACTTTTTCTTGCCTTATTCAAAAGATGATGACGATTAAAAATAACTGCCCAAGAAAGAATAGAAAAAAGTGCAAGAATACAAATAACTATTTTTACAACAATACTTGCCTCTAAAAATAAAGAAATAAAATTAAATTCTGCTTGCATTAAAAACTCCAACTTAAATTTTAAATAATTGATAGATCTCGTTAGGAATCGCCATTGGTTTTAAATTATCTAAATTAACACAGGCTATCACTACTTTTGCCTGTACTAAACAAATATTTTCTTTCCAAATACTCTGAGATAAGATTACTTTTGCTCTTCTTAGTTCAATAACTTCTGTAAGAATATCCAATAAATCATCTAATCTTGCTGGAAATTTATAATCAATCTCTACTTTTTTTACAACAAAGGCTAATGATTTCTCAAATAATTGTTGTTGAGAAATACCTCCTTGTCTTAGAAACTCTGTTCTTGCTCGTTCTAAAAAATGTAAATAATTAGCATGATAAACTATACTTCCTGCATCAGTGTCTTCGTAATAAACGCGTACTGGAAAGTGCATTATATTATTTCCTTCAGATAAAGAAAACGCCTAAAAGTTAGGCGTGTTTAAGAAATGTTATTCTAGTTAGTGATATACTTTTGTGCAAGTTTTATTTAATCACAAGTAATAATATATATGTAATAACAATGATATAACCTGTTAATGGCAAGAAAATTAGTTGCCATAACGTTGATTTGATTTCAAAACCAACACCGTGAATAAATAATACTGCCATTCCATAAAAACTAAGAATAGCAAGATAGGGTATTCTTCCACCAAATTGTGTAGCAAAATCTGTAGAATTTAACAAGATTAAAGCAAACAAAATGATAGCAAGAATAAAAGAAAGGGCTTTTAACAAGCCCTTTGATGTTAAGTTATAGAGTTTATCTACCATTTTAATCGTCTAAATGACCAGCTTTCTCTACTTTCACAGTCATAACTACTGCAAATAAAATGGCAAGTAAGACACCTAATACCCAAGTGATATAAAACATAATAATTTCTCCTTAGTAAGCTGCCTTATTCTCTTCAATATGTTTTGCATCAATACGACCAAACATAGCGAAGTAAGTCCAGATTGTGTATGCAAGTACTATTGGAACAAAGATAATAGCTACATATAACATTACTGTTAATGTATTTTCACTTGCTGTTGAATCCCACATTGTTAAACTCATTTCTGGGTGAGAAATAGATGGCATTACAAATGGGAACATTGATACACCTGCAGTTAAAATTACACCTGCTAACATAATTGACGATGACAAAAATGCAAAGCCATTACGATCTGCTTTTGATGCTAAGATTGTACCTAATGCACCAATTACTGCTAAAGCAGGAATGATGAATAATACTGGTAATTCAAAGAAGTTATTGAACCAAGCACCTTGAACTAACTCAACTGTTTTATTTGTAAATACAGATGATGCTAAATGATCCATTTTACTTGTTACAACAAAACCATCTTTAAAGTATAACCAAACACCAGCTAATAAGAATGTAGCTAATGTTACAGATGCTGTAATTTGAGCTGTTTTTCTTACTCTAACGCGTAAGTCACCAGTAGTTTTCATTTGTAACCAAGTTGCACCTTGAGTTAATAGCATCATTAGACTCACAACACCACAAAGCAATGCAAATGGATTTAATAAACCGAAGAATGAGCCTGTATATTGAATTTGGTTAATATTGTTAAATTCAAATGGTACACCTTGTAATAAGTTACCAAACGCAACACCGAAGATTAATGATGGAACAAAGCCACCTGCAAATAATCCCCAATCCCAAGCACTTCTCCATTTTGGTGAATCAATTTTAACTCGGTATTCAAAACCGACAGGACGGAAGAATAATGCAGCCAAAACAACAATCATAGCAAGATAAAATCCTGAGAATGAAGTTGCATAAACAGTTGGCCAAGCCGCAAAGATTGCACCACCACCTGTTAATAACCAAACTTGGTTACCATCCCAGTGTGGAGCAATAGTATTAATCATAATACGACGCTCTACATTTGTTTTACCAATAACTGGTAATAATGCAAGAACCCCCATATCAAATCCGTCAGTAATTGCGAAACCAATTAATAGAACACCAACAAGGACCCACCAAATAAAACGTAGAATTTCATAATCTATCATATTTTTTCTCCTACTTATTTCGCAGATTGTTCAAAGTGATAACGACCTGTTTTTAGTGAACTAGGTCCTAAACGAGCGAATTTGTACATTAAATACATCTCTACAACAAGGAATATTGTATATAAACCACATAATAATCCAATTGAAATGTAAAGATCTAAAGTTGTTAATGATGAATTTGCAACGCCTGTTGGTAATACTTCATAAACAGCCCAAGGCTGACGACCATATTCTGCTAAGAACCAACCGCTTTCAATTGCAATCCAAGGTAATGGAATACCAAACATTAATGCTTTTAATAATAATGGACTATTACCCACTCGACCTTTAATATTTTGGAAGAATGAAAGACCAATAAGTAACAACATTAAACCACCTGCTGCCATCATAATACGGAATGACCAGAATGTAGGACCTACATTAGGAATAGTTGAATCTGTTGCTTTTTGAATTTGCTCTTCTGTTGCATCAAGTACTTTATCAGTATAAGGTTTTAATAATAAACCAAAGCCTAAATCTTTTTGATACTTATCTTTAAATGCAGCTTTTTCTTCTTCTGTATAATTACCTGAACGTAATTTTTCAAGTAATCCGTAAGCAATAATACCATTACGAACACGTTGTTCATTTATAGCTCGTAGATCGTGGATACCTTTAAATTGCTTGTCAGTAGATCGAGTTACAATAAGACCTGCCATATAAGGAATCGAAATTTCAAATTCATTTTTTCCTTCAGCTGAATTTGGAATAACAAAAGCGTGCCAATCAGCTGGTGCTTTTTGAGTTTCCCATTCACCTTCCATCGCAGCAAGTTTTACTGGTTGAGCTTGACCAATTTCATAACCAGACTCATCACCCATTGCTAATACAGCAAGAATTGCAACCATACCAAAAGATGCACCTACAGAAAATGAACGTTTAGCAAATCCTAAGTCACGTCCTTTCAAAATATAGTATGAGCTAATTCCTAATACAAAAATAGCACCACAAGTATAACCTGCTGTTACTGTATGTAAAAACTTAGTTTGTGCAACTGGATTTAAAACAAGATCCATAAAACTTGCCATTTCCATTCGCATTGTTTCAAAATTAAATTGTGAACCTTGTGGATTTTGCATCCAACCATTTGCAACTAAAATCCATAATGCTGAGAAGTTTGTACCAAAAGCAACACAGTATGTTGTTATTAAATGTTTTACTTTTGATAAGCGATCCCATCCAAAAAAGAACATACCCACAAATGTAGATTCTAAGAAGAATGCCATTAAGCCTTCAATCGCTAATGGAGCTCCAAAGATATCGCCCACATAATGAGAATAGTATGACCAGTTAGTACCAAATTGGAATTCCATTGTAATCCCTGTGGTTACCCCTAGAGCAAAGTTAATACCAAATAACTTACCCCAGAACTTGGTCATATCCTTATACACTTCTTTACCTGTTGTAACATAAAGCGTTTCCATCACTACGAGAATGAAGGTAAGCCCTAATGTTAATGGTACAAATAAAAAGTGGTATAATGCAGTCAATGCGAACTGTAATCGAGAAAGTTCAACTACGTCTAACATCTTAAACCTCTTTATTTATAATATAACTATAAAATAAACTACCTCTGGTAAACCTAAGATAATCACCCAATATGATTTTATCCTAGCTTATACTCATCAAAGTAATTAGCTTAGAAAAATCTAATGTTATTGTACCTATAAAAAATACAATCATAAATAAAAAAAATGCTAGTTATGTCACAAAATGTAACAAATTTATAAAAAATAGATATAAATTTGATACAAATCAATTTTGTTAAATACATTATTTTTTCTAATCTATTGATTATAATTAATAAATATATTGTTCTATAAATAGATTTATTTTACAAAATTTAAACAAAAAGAGATACTTGCCTTTATTTTATTGCCCTTGCTCCTTCATTATCCATCCTACAAATATGAACAAAGCCTGTAGTATTTTGTAAATAATTATTTTCTAAATAAAATGATAATTTATGTGCATCTTGAAAACTTGAAGTAATTGCAAAAATTGTTGGTCCAGATCCAGAAATACCAACAGCTAAAGCACCTAAATTTTGACACTCTTGCTTTACAATAGAAAAATTAGGTAATAGTTTTTCTCTATAAGGTTCAGCAATTACATCTTTCATCATAGAAATTGCTAATTTTTCTTGCTTTGTATGGCAGGCGTGAATAAAGCTACCAAGATAGCGAGCTTGAGTAATTATATCTTGACGAGAATAATGTTCAGGCAAAATAGCACGGGCTTTTGCTGTAGAAACTTTAATACCTGGGTAAGCTAACACCCAATACCAATTATCAAAAAAAGGTAAAGACTGACAAATCTCATTTTGAGATGTCGTCATTAGCTGTATTCCACCTAAATAACAAGGGGCAACATTATCATAGTGTATCCCTCCAGAAATTCTACCTTCTAATATCCCCATCATTTCTAATAGCTCTCCTTTTGAAAAAGGATTATTATGAAACTGATTTAATGCAACTAAAGTCGCGACAATAGAACAAGAACTTGAACCTAATCCAGAACCAATAGGCATATTTTTTTCAAGTACTAAACGGAGATTCCTAACTTTATTTCCCCGTAATTTTAATTTTTCACTAAAAAGAGCATAAGCCTGATAAACAATATTTTGTTCTTTCTCTCTAGGTAACTTTTTTACAAATCTGCCTACATTTTCTAATTCAAATGTTGATTTACTTTCACTAATTTCAACCACATCACCAAGTAAAGAACCATCAATCGGACAGATAGCAATTCCAAGTGAATCAAACCCAACACTTATATTCGCACTTGTTGCAGGTGCATAAATTCTTAACGCCATTTCTTTTCTCCTTATTTTAAGGTACGCAAAATATCAGCAAAGATACCCGCAGCAGTCACATCATTTCCTGCTCCATAACCACGCAATAATAATGGAATAGGAGAATAATAATGGGTATAAAAGGCAAGTGCATTTTCACCATTTTTGACTTTATATAATGGGTCATTACTCTCTACTTCTTTAATAAACACTTTGCACTTTCCATTACTAATTGAACCAACATAACGTAATACTTTATTACAAGCGGTTGCCTTTTCTATATTTTTTGCAAATTCTTGATCAAGTTCAGGTAATAATGTTAAAAACTCTTCTGTTGATTTGTTTTTAGCAAAATCTTTTGGTAAAACTCCTTCGATTTCAACATCAGAAAGTTCTAAAGATAATCCCATTTCACGAGCTAAGATCAATAGTTTTCGAGCAACATCCTCACCAGAAAGATCATCTCTAGGATCTGGTTCCGTAAAACCTTTCTGTTTTGCTAATAACGTAGCTTGTGAAAGGGTTAATCCTTCTTCCAATAAACCAAAAATAAAAGATAAAGAACCAGATAGAATACCTTCAAAGCATTCAACCTCATCCCCTGCTGCTAATAAATTTTGTAAATTTTCAATAACAGGTAAGCCTGCCCCAACGTTAGTTTCATACAAAAACTTATGATGATTTAAGCGTGCATTTTCACGAATTTGCTGATAATAATTATAATCTGATGTATTTGCTTTTTTATTTGGGGTTACAATGTGAAAGCCTTCTTTCAATGCTCTTGTATATAAATTAGCAATATCTTGAGATGTTGTACAATCAACAAAAACTGGATTTACAAGATGATATTGTTTAACAAAAGCTACTAATGATTCAAAATCAAATGGTTTGCTTGTCTGCTCTAACTGAATTTTCCAGTCGCTTAAATCTATACCATCTTTATTTGAAATAGATTTTTTAGAATTAGCTAAGTAACAAACTTTAATTTCAATATCTTTCTTAAGTAAATAATCCTTTTGATTTTTAATTTGTTCAATAAGGCAAGAACCAACACCACCAATACCAACTAAGCATAAATTAATTACTTTCTTATTACTAAATAAAACTTGATGAATAGATTTAACTGCTTCAACTGCTTTATTTTTAGGTACAACTGCTGAAATAGAACGCTCTGATGACCCTTGTGCAATTGCAATAATACTAATATTAACTTGAGCTAGAGCAAAGAAAAACCGAGCCGCAATCCCTTTTGATTGCTTCATTCCATCACCAACAACAGAAATAATAGATAAATCTTGAATTAATTCAATTGGATCTAATAATTGTTGCTCAAGTTCTTGTTGAAATTCTTTATTTAGTACTTCTATCGCCTTTTGACTTTCTTTAGCTCTTACACAAAAACTAATACTATATTCAGATGAAGATTGGGTAATTAATATAATAGAAATATTAGCTTTTGACATTGTTGAAAAAATTCTAGCCGCCATTCCGACTATTCCTTGCATCCCCGATCCAGAAATATTAAACATTGTAATATCATCAAGATTTGTAATCCCTTTTACCATTGAATCAATATTTATATGATCATTTATAATTGTTCCTCTTGCGACTGGATTTGCAGTATTTTTAATAACACAAGGAATTTTATCTGCAATTAAAGGAGAAATCGTTCTAGGATGAATCACCTTTGCTCCAAAATAAGAAAGCTCCATCGCTTCTTGATAACTCATTGCCTCTAAACAAATTGCATCAGGTACTATTCTTGGATCACAAGTATAAATACCATCAACATCAGTCCAAATTTCACAGTAATCTGCATTCAAACACGCACTTAAACAAGCTGCTGAATAATCAGAACCATTACGCCCTAATAAAACTAATTCTCCTAACTTATTTCCTGCTGTAAATCCAGCCATTAAAATCAAATTATTTTCAGGAATCTCCAACTGTTTAAATCTTTTTTTAGATTTAACAAGATCAACGGAAGACTCTAAGTAATCACCTTCTGCAATTAAATTTTCAACAGGATTAATATTTGAAACTGACTTGCCTTTAGCTTCAAACCACCCTTGCATAATTTCAATTGAAATCCTTTCTCCCAAGCAATATATAGTTGCTATTAACTGATCATCGCAATCTTGTGTTTCTAAAATTTGATTGATGAATTGGTTTAATTGTTCAATTTCTTTATCAACTAAATTCTGTACTTTTTCACCATTAAATGCAGAATTAGCTTCTGATAAACCGACAATAATATTATTAAAAATTGTTTCTAATTCCACAAAATAATCGGTTGTATTTTTCCCTTTTTTTGCATTTTCAATAACAGCAACCAAAAGATTCGTCACTTTTGCAGGTGCAGATAAAACGACAGCAACTTGCTCTTTTAGAAAAGTATTCTCAATAATACTTGCTACCTGTAGAAAACGAGTAGAATTTGCTAATGATGTGCCACCAAACTTAAGAACTCGCATATGTCCTCCTTATTATTTTTATATTTGTAAATTTAGATATAAAAAAACCCGCCTATTTGCGGGTTATTCTAAATTCTATTTTTTAATTTAATTCTTTTAAGATGTAAAAACCCGCACTACATTCCTATTTGATTAGTAGTGGTGGTCATAATAATTGTCACAACTAAAATAAATTGCTTCATAAATTCATCTTATAAAATTAAACTCGTGTCAAGAATGAAATAAACAACTTATTTTGTCAATCTATTTTATGTAAAATTTCTATGTTTTCCAAAAAGTTGGTGTAAATATCACTAAAAGAGAGAAAAACTCTAAACGTCCAGCAATCATTGAAAAAATAAATACATATTTTGCACTATCTGGAGCATCAGCAAAACCTAAACTTGTAAGCCCTACACCTGGTCCTGCATTAGTTACTGTAGCCCAAACTCCACCTAGTGCATCAAAAGCATTCATTCCGCATAACATTGCTGCAAAAGTACAACCAAAAAAAACTAAAATAAATACAATAAAAAAAGCCCAAATACTTTCAATAATACGCATAGGTAATGCAGTCTTTTCTAATTTTATGGAATTAACCAAACTTGGATGTACCAATTGCTTTAACTCACGCTTTACTTGTAACCATAGCACAAGTACTCGAATAGCCTTTAATCCACCAGAAGTTGAGCCAGCACAACCTCCTACAGATGCAGAAAATAATAATAAAATTCCTAAAAATGGATGTAATTCATTAAAATCAAATATAGTAAAACCTGCGGTCATTGACATTGATACTAATTGTAATGAACCAAGTTCAAATGATTTACTCAAAGAATAATCAGAAAATGTTAAAAATAATCCTAGTGAAAAAAGAATAATAAAGAATGCTTGAGATAAAACAAAAAATCGAAATTCAGGATCTTTAATATAAATATTTAAAATATTTCCTTTTCTCCAATTCATTGTTGCTAAAATATGCAATGAAAAATTACAACCTGCAATTAGCATAAAAACAGTAGCAATAATATGAATAGATGATTCTTTAAAAAAACCCATATTGGCATCATGGGTTGAAAATCCGCCATTTGAAATAGTTGAAAAACTATGCCCTATAGCGTCAAAAACTGACATCCCTGCCACCCAATAAGAGAAAGCACAGGCAACTATCATAAAAGTATAAAGTAACCATAGTAATTTAGCAATTTCAGCTATTCTTGGTAAAACTTTTTGATCTTTCATTGGTCCAGAGGACTCTGCTTTATAAAGTTGAGTTCCTCCCACGCCTAATAATGGAATAACAGCAACAGCTAAAACGATGATTCCCATCCCTCCAACAAACTGAGTAAACTGACGATGAAATAAAATTGCTTTAGGTAGATCATCTAAGCCAGACATTACTGTTGCACCTGTTGTTGTCAATGCTGAAAATGACTCAAAAAGTATATCAGCAGTACTCATATTTAAGCTATCGGCAAGAAAAAATGGTAATGCAGCAATACAACCAAGTACAAACCAAAAAGCTATTACAATAAGAAAACCTTCTCGAGAACGTAACTCATCTTTACAATAACGACAACTCCACCAAAGTATGAATCCAGTAACAACACTAATCAAAAAAGATTTAACAAATGTAGTTCCTTCTCCATCTTCATAAATTAGGGCAATTATTGCCGGAACTAACATAGTGAGTGAAAAACACATCACTAAGATTCCAATAATTCGAATAATTGAACGTAGATGCACGAATCTTTCTCTTACTTAAATAAAAATTAAAGGAACATTATAGTTTATTTTTCAATAAATAAATATAACTCACCAATAGTTTTCTTCTTGTCTTCCCTTCTTCCAAACACAAAAAAGCCGTAGTTATTATAACTACGGCTTTCCTTCGTATTAAAACCTGATGGTGTCCTACTCTCACATGGGGAAACCCCACACTACCATCGGCGTTACAACTTTTCACTTCT
>PDWI01005344.1_pt1 | contig 16642 bp, 11 predicted proteins | sample 1430891 | NCBI WGS metagenome assembly PDWI01 (sample SAMN01162508, study PRJNA174530) | Oral metagenome, whole genome shotgun sequencing project. | biome: Marine environment; feature: Marine mammal; material: Swab sample of the gingival sulcus; isolation source: swab sample of gingival sulcus...
TAGCTAATGCTAAGAAGACATTATGTATCCGCATTTTGTATTCCTCTGCAATGATAGACTTAAAAGATAAAGTAAAGGCTCGCCGTGAGGCGAGCCTTTGCTATCAACTACTAAAACCTAAATTCCTTAACTTTTCATTCAAAAAATCCTCCCCTGCCTCGCAAGCTCGGCACCCCTGCCAGTACGGCTCGTACCTCCGAAGGAGGAATGATTTTCGCTTACTTCTCTAAGAGAGAGGGGAATGGTTTCGCTCTTTTTATATTCTATTTGCTGAATAGTTTATCAATATAATCAATGGGTAAACTTTTAAGAATAAGTTTGCCCGAAGGACTGATGCTAGGCTCTTCGCTCGCAAAAAGAGATGTGAGCAAACTAGCTAGATTTGCTTCACTTTGCTCTAAAGAGTACTTGGAGCTTTTGAGGTTTGCATACTGCTTGGCTAAGAGTTCTAAGAGGAATTCTTGTCCAATAAGTTTCTCTTGCTTTTCACAGACTTCAAGTATTGTATGCAGAATGCTCACAGCTTGTTCTTGTAGAAGATTAGGAACTTCAGTGAGCATTACTTCATCTTCGCTAATAGAGAAAGCAAAACCAAAGTCAGACCAAAGTTGCTTTAAGCTAAGTAGTAGTTCTCGTTCAGAGGTGCTTAAGCTTAGTTCTTCAGGGAAGAGGAGTGGACTAATTTCTAACTTTGCTGATGCTAATTGTTGCTTAAAGCTCTCGTAACATACACGTTCGTAGGCTTGCTCAATATGAACGAGTAAAGCTTGCTTATTTATTGTTGTAATAAGATATTTCGCATCTAGCAGACAGTAGCTCTGTGCTTCAAAGTTTCCTTTGTGGTTAATTGCTAAATCTTTTAGCTCTATCTTCTTTAAGCTTTCTTCTCTTTCCTTACTATCCGTTTGATGTGTAAATAAGTCTGTCTTAGGCTCTACTTTTGATTGCTCAAACTCTTTGCTTAGACTTTGCCAATTAACGCTGTTGGATTTGACTTTCTTTGGCTCAAAACGTTGTATCATTCTTCCTTCATCAGAAGATAATTTGCTTGTTGTAGCTTGAGAAGAGGGGAGAGGTGTTTTAGAACTAGCAAGTCCTTTATTCATAGTATTGCCCATAAAGACGTGGCGACGTGTAACGATTTCCTCCTCAGGACGCTCATTTATCTTATAACCTTCCACGCTCGGAGGGATATTAACAGTTTGCTCGTTGTTAAAGTCTATTGTTGGGAGGACAGCATTCGCACTAAGCGTACTGCGAATAAGTGTACGTAAGAATATCTCAATGAGTTCTTCGTCAAGGAAACGAACATCAGTTTTCATAGGACTAATATTCACATCAATAGATTCGGGAGCTACCTCAAAATAAATGTAATAATTAGGTTCTTTCTTATTGCTTTCATCTGATAGGATGTAGGGCTTGAAGGTCTGAATGACAGCATTCTTAAAGCCTGTATGCTCCATATAACGATTATTCACGAAGAAGTATTGGCTTGCTCCCTTCTTAGCACTATCAGGTTTCCCGATAAAGCCGTCAATCTTTACTTTCTGATTCTTGGAGTGAATGGGTAATAAATCATTACGAGTTCGCTTAGAACTAATGGCAAGAATGCGTTCCTTGAGCGTACTGCTGACTAAGTCTTTGTAAAGATTTTTGTCGTGATAGAGAGACATCGCAATCTGTGGATTGACTAAGGCTACTCGTTCAAACTCTCGTTTTACACGTTTGTAAACCGTTTCCACAGTCATCTTGCTCAAGGCTCTGCGTCTTACAGGTAGATTGAAGAAGATATTCATAATGACAAAGGTTGTTCCTTCAGGACAGACATCATTCTCTACCGAGATAATCTCACCTCCCTTAATGGAAACTTTCGTACCAATCTCTGCTCCTTTGGGGCGTGTACGTAGCTCAACCTCTGCGATTGAAGAAATTGCATTTAAGGCTTCTCCACGGAAACCCATTGTTTGCAATTTATCAAGGTCTTCTACGGCTGAAATTTTAGATGTTGCGTGCCTCTCAAATGCCATTCTAGCATCTGTTGGGCTCATTCCTTTACCATTGTCTGTAATCTGAATGAGATTTCTACCGCCTTCTACCACACGGATTTGTATTTTCGTAGCTCCTGCATCAATAGAGTTCTCAAGAAGCTCTTTGACAATATAGGACGGCTCAGGAACAATCTCTCCTGCAGCAATTTGATTAGCTACCGTTTCAGGTAGTAACTTAATTATATCGCTCATCTAAATACAAAGTACCAAAGGACAAAGCCTAAAAATAATAATACTAATAGTAGTTTTATCGTCATACGAGAACGCTCCTCTTCTGTAATGCCATTGTCGTGTTGCTTACGAATATGTTCTGTGCCAAGATGAAAAGAGCCACGCACACGTTCAGAGAAACCAAGGTCGAAGTTATTTTCCTCCTCAGTATCATCTATTCTATCCGTAACTTCTCCTTCTATTTCGCCAGAGCGAATCATTTCGCTTCTGATACGCTGAACTCTTTTGTCAAGCTCTTCTTTTCTCGTATCAAAGTATATGGGTTTGTGGTCAAATCCTTTACTTTTTCTTGGTCTGAAAAAGGATTGTATAGCCATATTATTTCTGTATAATCTCTTGTTTTATTTGTTCCTTCTTCCTCATTAGCTCGCAATACATAGGTGTAATCAACCTTATTGTTTGCAGTATCTTCAAGAAGTTTCTTGAGAGCTTCTTCTTGCTTTTGCTTAATGTCTTCTTGCTCTTTCTCAAAAGCTTCATAAGCCTTAAGAGCAGCTTCCGCTCCACTAATGTTTGCTAAGCGACTAAGTACTTCTTTCTTGTCCGCATTAAACTCATAAGCCTTGCCGATAACATCTTCTGCTTTATGTGGACGTTGTTCTTTTTCCCAATGAAAAGCTTCAAGACGACTAATCTTTTCGGAGTTTGTTTGGCTCATTGGATAGAGCTTACCGTGTACTTTGCCTTGCCAATGCACTTTGTCTAGCTTCCCTTTATCTTTGAAGAAGACGCTCATCTCCGCACTTGTCATACGGTTCATACCGTTGAACTTCCGAGTTTTTTCGTCTTGCATAAAGGTTATTGTCTCCACAGGTTGAGCTACATCTATTTGATGAAGGACAGAATCTCTAATCCAAACTCTCATCGCTCCTCCACTCATTTGATTGAAATGCTGTGGTAAATCTTTGATTTGTTCTGCAGAAAAACTTTTCCCTAGAATATCAACGTAGTCTAATTTCTTTTCTTGAAACTTGAAAATAATCGTATCTCCAAGGACTTGACGCTCTTCTTGCCACATAATAGGCTTGGAGTAGAGATAGAGCATTGAGTCTAGTGAAATATAAGTCATAGAGTCCGCCATTGCTTGAGCGTCGTGGCGATAAACTCTTACTCGGTGATAAGCTCTAATCTCTCTCATTAAGCTATCCATTCCCTTGTCTTTGTTGCTTAGATAAATGCTGTCAGGCATAGGGAAACTAAGCATTTCAAGAGTATCTGCTCCAATGTAAAGCGTATCTTTATTGCTGTAATCCATTGCATAGGCACGAGAGGTTGCAAAAGCATAATGACGCTTATTGTCAAAGAAACCATAGTCTCCGTAGAGATTAGACTTTTGAAGGGTATCAATTAGCTCCATTCTTCCAAATGCCTCTCCTGAGCGAGCGTTTCCGTCAAAATAGATTGAGTCTCCAATCAGCTTACGACTTCCCGAACTAAGCTCTGAGCGGTCTAAAAGTATGCCTATATCAGAATTTAAGTCATAGAAACCTCTTTGGGAAACAATCGTCCCTGAATCTGCTTTAATAAGGCTTTCACCCTCAAAACGCCCAATGCGTTTCTCTGTATTGTAGTAGAAATGCTCTGTGATAAGCTCGGTACTATCATTATGTAGTACAACGTTTTCGTGAAACTCTGCATCATTTGTATGGGGGTGAAACTCTCCGTAATCAGAACTAAGTGTATTCTGCTTATCAATAACAGTTCCTCCATTAAAGTAATAACCAATATCTGTTATTCGGTCATAATCCAAACTGTCTGTAAAGAGCTTGGTTGAAGGATTCTCCAGCATTACCTCTCGTCTTAGTTTGGCAATTTTTGTTTGTCCATCATAGTAAAGATATTTAGAGTGGATATTGATACTATCTCCTTGCTTCATCTCCACTTGACCAAAGGCTTCAAAGCTTTGACTCTTTTCATATAGATAGGCACTATCACAACGCATTACTGCGTTTCCGTGCCGAAAAACAACATTCCCACTAAAGCATTGTACATCAGGGCGAAGCTTAGCATTAAAAGATATGTGGTCTGTATGTTCTATATAGATACGAGTTTCTTTCTTCTGATTAAGACTGTCTACTTCTCTCTTTTGATGTTCTAACATATAAGGGATAGAGGACTTTGCTCGTGGCATAGCCCTCAACCCCATTACAGCACTAGCTAAAAATAAGAATAGATAGCTAAATGTCTTTAAGTTAAGCCTAGACTTTCTTTGCATTATTTATGCTTTTGAACCCAACCGAGATAACGGAAGTTGCAATCTCCATAACCTACTCTAATAACAATGGGAGTTTCTTTTTGTTTACGACGAATCCAACGATTGATTTCCGTTTCTCTTTTACGAGTTAGAGCTAATTCTTTAATTGTTCTATAATCACTATTCAGATTAGCAAGATGCTCAGGGTGGATGGCTCTAAGACGCACTAAGGCAACTAATTCTTTACCATTGTGTTGCTTGTAAATAAATGCTTTTGAAATCTCTCCTTCTTTCAGCTCATAAGCCTGTTTAGAGATGTCTTGAGGTAAGTCTTCATAGCGAAAGAAAGCTGAACCATAGAAATTACTCTCTTGATTTTTGTTGGTCATCAAACCTCCGCTATTACGAGAGTCTTTGTCGTCAGAATAATACTTTGCTCCGTCTTGGAAACTAATCTTATTATCTTTGACTGCTTGTGCTAAGGAGTCTAATCGCTCTGTTGCTTGAATAAGAGCCTTTTCATTAGCCTCTGGTCTCATTAAGATATGGCGGAAATTAACCATATCACCACGTTTCTCAATGAGCTGCACAATATGATAGCCGTCCTCTGTCTTGACAATCTGAGAGACACGCTTATCGTCGTTCAAACTAAAGACTACTTCAGCAAAGTCAGCTTCAAGAGAGCTTTTCCCTACAAAACCATATTCTCCTCCTCGGATAGCTGTTCTATTATCTTGAGAATAAAGGCGAGCAAGCGTAGCAAAATCTCTTTTTCCTTCGTTAATATCTGTAACGAAAGAACGTAAGCGTGATTTTATTCTATCAATTTCTTCTAAATTTACTTTAGGTTCAAGGGTGATAAGTTCAACCTCAATGGTTTGTGGGATATAGGGCAAACTATCTTGAGGAAGAGTGTTATAGAAGTTGCGTATTTCAGAAGGCGACACTTGAACGTTTTGCGTAATCTTTTGTTGCATTTGGCTTACAATTGTTCCGTTACGTATCTCTCTGCGTTGCTCTTCCTTAATCTTATTAAAAGGTTTATTAAAGTACTCTTCGACTTTCTCCTTAGAACCAAGTTGGCTTATAAGGTAGTTTTCCCAAGCATCTATTCTTCGCTCTACTAAGGTCTCATTAGCTTCAATACTATCAATTTTAGCCTGATTAAGAAAAAGCTTCTGAACGGCTATTTGCTCAGGAATAAGGCAATCAGGATTGCCCTCAAACTTATGCCCCTCACTCTTCAGACGCATCTTTTGAGTCTCAATGTCTGACAGGAGAATTGGTTCATCACCAACAAGCCAAACAACTTGGTCTACAATGTTTTTCTGAGCGTATAAGCTTTCTGAGGCTAAGCTATTCATCGCTGTACAAGCCAAAGCTAGCGTTAGTATTCTTTTTATTATCTGCATTTTCTTTATAGCTAAAATTGAAAATCCTACGCCATTACTAACGTAAGATTTTCTATAATTATTGTTTTTTAGTTTGCAAGTTCTGAAAGGAACTTAATACGAACAAGGCGAATTTCTTCTTCGGGATATTCATTACCTAGCTCTTCGCAAGCTTCTTCTAATGAGTCTGTCGTTGATTCTCGGAAGTATTCATATATATCATCAATATGCTCTTCATCTACGACCTCTTCAATGAAATATGAAATGTTGATGCGTGTTCCTGAATAAACGATAGATTCTACCTCTGTCAGCAGGTCAAAAAAGTCTACACCTAAGCCTTCTGCAACGTCATCAAGGGCGACTTTTCTATCAATTTGCTGAATGATAGTAATCTTCATTTTGTTCTTCTGAGGTACAGAACGGATACGCAAATCCTCAGGTCGGTCAATCTCATTGTCTTCAACGTAAGTCTTAATAAGCTGAAGGAACTCTTTTCCATAACGCTTAGCCTTTCCTGCTCCAACCCCAGGAATATTCTGAAGCTCTTCCATTGTAATAGGGTAGAAGGCTGCCATTGCTTCAAGAGAAGAGTCTTGGAAGATTACATAAGGAGGGACATTATGCTTTGCTCCCATTTTCTTTCTAAGAGCTTTCATCATCTTGAAGATTGTGTCATCTGTAACACCTCCGCCTGCAGAAGCACTCTCTTTCTCTTCGTTTAGCTCGTTCTCATCCTCACTCTCTACAATCTGAAAGCTTACAGGTTTAGCAATAAACTTCTTTCCTTTAGCTGTGATTTTGAGTGTCCCATAAGTATCTACCTTTTTAGAGATATAGCCGTCAATGATAGCTTGGCGGATAACATTTGTCCATACCTCAGACTCGTACTCATCTCCAATACCAAAACATTCTAAGGTATCGTGCTTAAAGTCTTTGACTGCAGAGCTTTCTTCTCCACATAAAACCTTAATAACGTGCTCTGAATCAAATTTTGATTTCAACGCTCCAATGGTTTCCATTAGGTTCAATAATAGTTCTTTTGCTTCCACTTTCTTTTTTTGGGATAAACAATTATCACAACATTTACAATTTTCTTCTTTATAGTCTTCGCCGAAGTAGTTCAAGAGGAACTTACGACGGCAAATGTCGCTCTGAGCATAGTCGCTTGTCTCACGGATAAGCTGACGAGCAACGTCTTGTTCGGAGAGGGGTTTTCCTTTCAGAAGGCTCTCCATTTTCTTCATATCTTCGGAGCGATAATAGGCGATACAAACACCTTCGCCTCCGTCTCTACCTGCACGTCCAGTCTCTTGGTAGTAGGCCTCCAAGCTTTTAGGCATATCATAGTGAATGACATAGCGGACATCAGGCTTGTCAATACCCATACCGAAAGCAATAGTAGCAACAATAACATCTACATCCTCACTTAGGAAAGCATCTTGATAGTTTGACCTATCTTTTGCTTCCAATCCTGCGTGATAGGGTAGAGCTTTAATGCCATTAACTTGGAGAGCTTCTGCAAAGGTAGTAACCTTATTGCGACTCATACAATAGACAATGCCACTTTTTCCCTTATTTTCTAAAATAAATTTGATAATCTCTTTATCTATGTTTGCAGTCTTAGGCTTAATTTCGTAGTGTAAATTTACTCTATTAAAGGAGCTTTTGAAGATTTGAGCATCTTCAATGGCTAAGTTCTTGAGTATGTCTTGTGCTACTTTTGGCGTTGCCGTCGCCGTTAGAGCAATCAAAGGGCGAGGAGAAATTAGTTCAATATTTTCTCTAATCTTACCATACTCAGGGCGGAAGTCGTGTCCCCATTCGGAAATACAGTGAGCTTCATCAACAGCATAGAAAGAAATATCTACACTACTCAGTAGCTCAACAATCTCTCTCGTTCTTAATGTCTCAGGAGCTACATAAAGTAACTTTGTCTTTCCTTGCTGAACGTCTTGTTTGACACTATCTAAGGCAGAGCGTGAAAGCGTAGAAATAATAAAGTGAGCTACGCTATCCTCTCCGTAAAGACCTCGCACGGCATCAACCTGATTTTTCATTAGAGCAATAAGAGGTGATACAACCACTGCCATACCATCAAGGAGCATAGCAGGAAGCTGATAGCAAAGGCTTTTACCACCTCCTGTAGGCATTAAGACGAAAGTATTACGCCCTGCCAAGACGCTCTTAATAATTGCTTCTTGGTTTCCTTTGAAGAGGTCAAAACCAAAATGCTTTTTCAGTGCCTGTTTGAGTTCTTGTTTGCTGACTTCCATATCCTTGTTGTGTTTATGTTACTACTCTCTTTTTATTACGCTTTGCTCTTAACTGGAGCTGTTTAGACTTTTTTAGAATGTCTCCCAGCCTTGCCTTAACTAAACCTTATGCTTGAGCTTTTATCTTATTTTCGGCATAAGCCTTGTCAATAATAAACTTTGATTTTGCCTTAGGCATATCAAACATTGCATCAATCATTATTTTCTCCACGATAGAACGCAATCCTCTGGCTCCGAGCTTCTGTTCCATTGTACAAGAAACAATGTAATCAAGAGCTTCATCTTTGAATTCTAGTTCAACCTCATCTAGAGCAAATATCTTCTTATACTGCTTGATAATAGCATTCTTTGGCTCTGTTAGAATCATCCTAAGCGTATCAGCTGTTAGAGGCTCAAGGTGTGTGATGATTGGCAAGCGACCAATAATCTCGGGGATTAAACCAAAGCTTTTAACATCACGAGCATCGACGTAGCGAAGTAAGTTCTCTTCTTGCTCTTGGTTATGCCTCTTTGCCATAGTGTCAAAGCCAACCACTCTTGTATTTAAGCGTTGGGCAACCTTACGTTCAATGCCGTCAAAAGCTCCTGCACAGACGAAAAGAATATGTTGGGTATTGACCTGTATCATCTTTTGGTCTGGGTGCTTACGTCCTCCTTGTGGGGGAACGTTAATAACGCTTCCCTCAAGTAACTTAAGTAGTCCTTGCTGTACGCCTTCGCCACTGACATCTCGTGTAATAGAAGGGTTGTCGCCTTTGCGGGCAATCTTATCAATTTCGTCAATGAAGACAATTCCTCGTTCTGCTTTCTCTACATCATAGTTTGAGGCTTGAAGGAGGCGTGTCAAGATACTCTCAATATCTTCGCCGACATAGCCCGCTTGCGTTAGAACTGTAGCATCAACAATGGCAAAAGGGACGTTGAGCATCTTGGCAATTGTTTTAGCAAGGAGCGTTTTTCCAGTACCTGTAGGTCCTACCATCAGGACATTACTTTTGTCAATCTCTACATCGTCCTTATCATCTTTAGAAACAAGACGCTTATAGTGATTGTAAACAGCTACAGAGAGATAACGCTTAGCTTCATCTTGTCCGACGATATATTCATCTAAGTGAGCCTTAATTTCTGCAGGACGAGGAAGTTTGTCTAATTTAAGTTCTCCCTTGTTGTAGAGATTGCCTTGTCCTTTCTGCAGTTCTTCGCTTTTGAGGTATTCGTCAAACACTTCGTGTACCCCCTGCATACAGAAGAAACAAATATGTGTCCCTGCTATTTCTCCAGGTAATAGGTAACCTCCTGTAACGTTATCACGTCCACACAGACTGCATTTTTTTGCTTTTGCCATTATTTATTTTCTTCCTTTAGACCTAATACCTTATCAATCATACCATATTCAAGAGCTTCAGGAGCTGTCATCCAATAGTCTCGGTCGCTATCTCGTTCAATATCTTCGATTGGGCGATGAGCATGCTGAGCAATAATGCCATAGAGTTCTTTTTTTACTTTAAGGATTTCTCTTGCTGCAATCTCAATATCACTAGCTTGTCCTTGAGCTCCGCCTAATGGCTGATGAATCATAACACGAGAGTGGGGGAGAGCCATACGCTTACCCTCTGCCCCTGCAACGAGTAGAACTGAAGCCATAGAGGCTGCAATACCTGTGCAAACGGTACTAACATCACAAGAAATATATTGCATAATATCATATATGCCATAACCTGCATAAACAGAACCTCCAGGGCTATTGATGTAAATAGATATATCTGCTTTAGGATTGTTGCTCTCTAGGAAAAGTAATTGTGCTTGAATGACATTCGCTGTATAATCGTCAATGCCTGTGCCTAGGAAGATGATTCTATCCATCATTAGGCGAGAGAAAACATCCATTTGTGCCACATTAAGTTGGCGTTCCTCAATAATTGTTGGAGAAATATAGCTGTTTTGCAAGCCAACATAACTATCTAAGGCTAGGCTATTCAAACCTAGATGTTTTGTTGCATATTTCTTGAATTCGTTATTCATATTATTCTTCTATCTTTTTCTTAAGCGTATAAATTTACAGGACAGTATTTATCCTTTTTATTCTTTAAGGAGAACTTTCTCCCATTAAACAAAGATAATAATTATTTCCTTATCCAAGTCTTATCACAAAAAATAACAGCATAAGCATATTAAAAAGCTTTTGGAAACGCCTTTTTATGCTACAAACTTTGTTTTTCTTTTATAGATGATGTGTAATGTTTTAATTTTTATTTTTCTTGCTTTATTATTGTTTCTAAGCTAATCAGTCTAAATACTCTAAATTGCTCGCCTCTCGGTGATAGTTAAAAAGTCTCGTATTTTGCAATCTGCTTTAGCCAAAATATCACAAATCGGAACGGTCGCAGACCGCAGCCACAGGTTGTTTTTAATTCCTTATTTATCAATCTTTTATGAATGACTTGAATCTGTTAAAAAAGTCTTCCCAAAAACTTTTCAAAGTTTTCCGTGTAATTTGAAAAAGTTTTCCCAGAAACTTTTTTGACTATTCCCACACATTTACTAAACTAATCTAAATGCCACAAATCGGAACCCTCTCAGAGGGTTTTATTACCTGAATTCAAAAGATTATTTATCTTTGTGATAATTATAGGATATTGAGTAATGAATAAATATATTAAATTGAACCTTGTAAATTTAGGACTAGTTTCTGTAATGGCTCTAATGACTGCTTGTGGTAGCACTTCGCAGTCTAGTGAAAAGAGTTCTGAGAATAAAGGTGCAGACAAACCTAAGTTTGAAGCAGTGAGCTTTGACGCAGATAGTGCTTTTCGCTTTGTAAACAATCAAGTCGCTTTTGGTTATCGTGTTCCTAATACACCTGAACATAAAGCTTGTGGCGACTGGCTAATTGGCAAGTTAAGGAGCTGGGGGTATGATACCACAGAGCAAAGTTTTCAAGGAACAGATTATCACGGCAAAACGATTACAGGACGTAACATCATTGCTTCGCTTAATCCTAAAGTAGAAAAGCGGATTCTTTTACTTGCTCATTACGATACTCGAGCAGTGGCAGACCACGATGCAAGCATTGTAAATAAGACAAAGCCTATTCTTGGGGCTGATGACGGAGCAAGTGGTGTGGCTGTCCTTATGGAATTAGCTCGTCAGGCTCAAAAGCGTAAAAGCTCTTTGGGACTAGATTTCCTCTTCGTAGATATGGAAGACGGAGGGCAAGGAGGCTCAGATGAAGGTTGGTGTCAGGGCTCTCAGTATTGGGCAGAAACGCCACATATTGCAGGGTATAAGGCAAAATGTGCTATTTTGCTTGATATGGTTGGAGCAAAAGATGCTAAATTCTGTTGGGAGGCATACTCAAAAGCTTATGCAGCCCCTTATTTATATACAGTTTGGGATACCGCAGCTAAGCTTGGTTGGGGGGCTTACTTCGTCAATAAAGACGGCTCGGGACTTGTGGACGACCACGTGCCAATCATCAAAGAACTTAAAATCCCAGCCCTAGATATTGTCAATTATGATAATGCTAGAGAAAATGGATTTGGAGCACATTGGCACACACAAGGCGATAACCTTAATATCATTAGTAAAGAAACATTGCAAGCGGTTGGCGAAACTGTTGGTACTGCTTTGGAAACAAAACTTAAATAAGAAATGAATATCAACGAGATACAAGACCAAATTATAGAGGAGTTTTCGGTCTTTGATGATTGGATGGACAAGTATAGCCTAATAATTGATATGGGCAATGCTTTAGAACCAATGGTAGAGGAAGACAAGATTCCACAGAATATTATTGAGGGGTGTCAGAGCCGTGTTTGGATAACGGCACGAATGGAGGACGGAAAAGTACGTTTTTCTGGAGAAAGCGATGCGATTATTGTTCGTGGTATCGTTAGTCTTTTGCTACGAGTTTTGGATAATCAAACGCCACAAACGATACTCGATACAGAGCTTTATTTCCTCAAAGAAATCGGTTTGCAAGACCATTTGTCGCCAACTCGTTCAAATGGCTTAGTGGCTATGCTTCGCCAAATGAAGCTCTTCGCCGCAACGTTTAATCAGTTATAAAGTTTGAATAAAATGTCTAAGAAAATTACAACTATATTTCTATTTCTCTTTAGCTTTGGATTGCTTTCTTGTGGAGAAGAGAGCGATGCTATACAAGAAGTATTAAATCCATTGGATTACGTTGATCCATTGATTGGAACAGGAGGACACGGACATACCTTTCCTGGGGCGACACGTCCGAATGCAATGGTGCAATTTAGTCCTGATACGCATTTACTTGGTTGGGAAGCGAGTAGTGGTTATCACAATGATGATAGAAACATTTACGCTTTTAGTCTAACGCATTTGAGTGGGACGGGCATTGGCGACCTTGGAGACGTTGCAATTCTGCCTTACTCGGGGACTGACAGCTTGAAGCCTGTCGCTACTTTTGATAAGGAAAACGAGAATGCTGAAGCAGGTTATTATGCCGTAACGCTTAAAAACTTTGATATTAAGGTAGAATTAACTTCTACCGAACGTGTCGGTCTAATGCGTTGTACTTATGCCGATAGTGTGGATAGAAGACTGATGTTAGACCTTGCTCATATCTTGCAAGAGAATTGGGGGCATAAGGTCGTTAAGAATGAGTTTACCATTCATAATGATAGCATTGTTACAGGAACTTATTACACCAAAGGTTGGGCTGAACATCATCAGATGAGTTATTGCTTACAGCTGTCTCGCCCTGCGGAGAAGATTGTTCGTTATGAGAATGGCAAGGCTCAAGCTGTAACAAACAAGCTTATTACTTCTACTCTTGAAGAGAAGCTTCATTTCTATATGCCGAAGGGAACGGATACGCTTTATTACAAAGTTGGACTCTCTGCAGTAAGTCCAGAACAGGCGAAGAAGAACTTAGAAGCAGAATTGCCTCATTGGGATTTTGAAAAGGTCAAGAGGGAAAGCCAGAAGATTTGGCGAAAGACTTTGGAGACAATCAAGATTAAGTCGGACGAGCCAAAAGTAATGACAAACTTCTATACAGCTCTTTATCATAGCTTTATTGCTCCGTTCAACTATCAAGATGTTAACGGCTTGTATAGAGGTATAGATAAGCAAGTTCATAAGTCTGATAGCACTGAAGGGCATTACACAGTCTTCTCTATTTGGGATACTTATAGAGCTTTGCACCCTCTACTTACAATTATCAAACCTGAACAAGCTCAAGCCTATGGTCTTTCTCTAATCAAAGATTATCAAGAGGGAACAATCCTCCCACGTTGGCCATTAGCTTCTAATTATACTGGTTGTATGCCTGCCTATCATTCGGTAAGTATCTTGGCAGACTTAGTTTGCAAAGATTTAGTTAATAGAGATAGCTTAGGACTGTGGACAGAGGCTTGCCTCAAGTCTTCGGCTTATCGTGAAGACTTAGCAGAGAAGTTCAAAGGGACAAGGGAGCTAGATTTAATAACTAAACATCCTTATTTCAAAGAAAAACTCGGCTTTATCCCTGCAGATTCTCTCCCTGAAAGTGTCTCTTGGGGCGTAGAAATGGCTTATGACGATTGGTGTATTGCTCGTATTGCAGAGGCAGGAGGTTTAGATTCTATTGCTAAGGCTTTTGACGAGAAAGGGAAATACTATCAGCGTTATTGGTGCCCTGACTACCGACTAATGCGTCCTCTTATGGCAGACGGCTCGTTCCGTACACCATTTAACCCTCGTTATTCTGCACATCAGAAGAGCGATTATACAGAGGGTAATGCTTATCAATGGAGTTTCTATGCTCCACACGATATGGATAATTTCATTGAACTAATGGGGGGAACTGAAGTTTTAGAAGCTAATCTTGACACGCTCTTTACCACTTCTTCTCGCATTGACGGAGCAGAGCAATCAGGCGATATAACAGGACTGATTGGACAATATGCCCACGGCAATGAACCAAGTCATCACATTGCTTACCTATACAACTGGACTTCTGCTCCACAAAAGGGACAAGCTATCCTAGACTCTATCCTAACAACTTTCTACACGCCTACGCCTGACGGCGTTATCGGTAACGAAGATTGTGGTCAGATGTCCGCTTGGTACGTGATGAGTGCAATGGGTTTCTATCAAGTTTGCCCAGGGAAAGCGGAGTATTCTATCGGTCGTCCGCTTGTTAATGAAGCTCGTATTCAATTGAAAAAAGGAGCTTTCCGCATTGTTGTCAAGAACAATAGTCCTAAGAATAAATACGTTCAATCGGCAAAAATCAATGGACGAGACACCAGCAAAACGCTTATTTTCAAGCATAAGGACATCAAGCCCGCAGGGATATTAGAAATTACAATGGGCAGTAAGCCTCGCATTCAGAGTTAGTGCTTATGTTTCATTTTCTGAAAATCAAAAATATTATACAAACATTAGTCCTAGTCTTGGGACTAATGTTTGTTGCTTGTAAGCGAGTAGATAAGGACTTTCCCATTCCTCCAGCCTTAAAAGGTTTTGACTTTTCCCTCTCTAATGATAGCATTATTATGGATACTATCCCGAGTGAATACCTATCGGCGACCTATAATATCCGTCTTTATAATCCAAATAAGGAAGCCATTACCTTATCTAGCATCAGATTATTAGGGAAAGCAAAGGGCTTTTCTATCAATGTGGACGGCTCTTTTGGGCAAAGCTTTCAGAACATTCACGTAAACGAGCAAGATAGTCTTTATATTTTTGCTCGTGCTTTTCTCCCTTTGGGTAAGGAAGACGAGGCTACCGAGGTTAAAGACTTTATTGAAATAGTAGATAGCAAAGGCAAAGCTTATCAAATGCCTATCGTAGCTATTCGGCAAAACGTGGAGCATATCAAGGCTTTGATTATCAATGGAAACCTAATTCGTTCGTCGAAGCGTCCTTATCTCGTACACGACAGCATCGTTATTCAGCGTGGAGCAAAGCTAAAACTAGAGAGTCCTTCACAAATTTGGTTCGCGACTAAAGCGTATATGCGTGTAGAGGGCGAACTAGCAGTTGAGGGAACAGCCGAAAAACCTGTGCGTTTCTGTGGTACACGTTGGGATAAGTTTCTCCCCTTAGTGCCTTATTCACGTCTGACAGCTCAATGGGGCGGTGTCTTCTTTGGCGAAGAAGCCAAGGCTAAGCTTTCCTATTTTCACCTGCTTAATGCTTCCTTTGGTCTATATTTCGCCCCTAATAAAGGAGCAAACGAACGCCACGCTATTGCGGAAATTAGCCATTGTAAGCTACATAATATCAAAGGTGCAGGTATCAATGCAGACATTGGTTACTTCAAAATATCGGACAGCGAAATTAGTAATACTCTAGGCTCTTGCCTTTTCCTCTCGGGGGGAAAGTATGATATTCAGCGAAGTAGCATTATCAATTACTATCCTTGGCCTGATGTTCGCACAGACGAAGCTCTTATCTATCAAGATAAGTCTAAGAGCGACAAGATGAAAGATTATCAAACTGAAGGAAGTTATCTTAAGCTTAATCATTGCGTTCTTGACGGCAAAATGCCTGTCTATACTACTGCCTCCGATGCAAGTCAAAAAGGAGGCGAACTAAAATTGACGCTTTTAGCCGAAGGCGGTTCAAGTCCTAGCGTTCTGATAAGTCATTCTTACCTAAATAGCCTTCAATATCCTCAAAATAAGTTTTATGAGTTTAAGGATGTTGTTTTCCGAGATAAGCAAACTAAAGCTAATGACCTATACCAATATCTAGGCGAAAACAAAAAGAAGAAAAAGGATTATCGTTTTGACTTTCGTCCAAAGCCTACAGCTCCTTTCATTGGTTTAGGTCTTGACGGCTCTAGTTTCACTGATTTAGACGGCAAGCCTCGTGAACAAAAAATGACCTACGGAGCCTATCGCAGTCTGTAATACATCTAGGTAGTTTAGAATATAAGTTATAATTTTTCCTTAACTATAGTTATTTAGCTGAATATCACTAATGCCTCCCTTTTCTAGGAGAGGCATTTTTTTGTGTTTTAGCCTTATTCGTTTGAGTTTGTTCTCGAAGAAACTACAATTTCTAGCCTAATAGATTAGTGTTCGTTCGGGAAGAAACTGATAGCTACCTTAGGATGCGTTTTTATTTCATTCCGTGGTGAAAAACTTTTCACTGCGGAATGAAATCTATTTCACCACGGAGTGAAATGAGTTAATAATTAAGAGTTTGCTTCCCAGCGGGGGTAACCACAGGCTGTTTTATCAGCTAATGTTAAGAAGACACTGTGTGTCCGCATTTTGTATTCTTCTGCAATGATAGACTTAAATGGTTAAGAGTTGGCTCGCCGTGAGGCGAGCCTTGTTTTAGCTAGAGCCTAAGAGCATTTAAGAGTTGAGGCGTTTAGGCTAGAAAAGATTTTAAGAAAATAATTTGAAAAGTATTTGCAGGTTAAAGATAATTATGTATCTTTGCAGAGCAAAAGCCTAAACGCCCAGATGGCGGAATTGGTAGACGCGTTGGTCTCAAACACCAATGAATGCAAATTCGTGCCGGTTC
>PDWI01005346.1_pt1 | contig 16635 bp, 10 predicted proteins | sample 1430891 | NCBI WGS metagenome assembly PDWI01 (sample SAMN01162508, study PRJNA174530) | Oral metagenome, whole genome shotgun sequencing project. | biome: Marine environment; feature: Marine mammal; material: Swab sample of the gingival sulcus; isolation source: swab sample of gingival sulcus...
CTCCCAAGTGGCTTTCATACCGAGTGGGTCGCCATAAACTTCGATAAAACCGTTTACAAAATCGGTATGCGAGTTTAAATCCTTAACCCAAGCAATGTTATAATCGTCCCAAATTTGTAAATCGCCTGTTTGGTAGAATTTTATCAGCAACTCGATGGCTGTTTTTTGCTCTTCGGTTTCTGCAATACGAACTGCCTTTTCCAACCAAAACACAATCTGCTCAATGGCTTTAGAGTAATACCCCCCAAGTTTGTAAACCTGCTCTTTTATTGTTCCGTTTTCTTTGCTTAATCGGGTGTTTAAGCCAAAACTTAGCTTTTTATTATTGCTATTTTCTTTTTGCTGGGCATAAAAATTCTCCACCTCTTTTTGATGAATATTTTCGTAGAAATTGACCGCCGAACTTGTTATCAAATCTTGCTGACTTTCCTGACTCACTCGCTTAGGAGCGACATCGGGATTAAATATCAAATCTTCTAAAAAGGACTCTAAACTTGAATAAGTTCCGGGAAAAGCATAGGCATCTCCCTTATAAAATTTAAAAAGTTGATGCCAATCTTCTTTGGTAAATTTAGGAAAAAACTTATCCGTTGAGTTGTAATGATGAATTCCGTTAGAAAACCAAATTGTTTTTAAGTAATCTTCAAACGCTTTAAACGATTCAGTACTTATTTCCTTAGGTTGAGCGTCTTTAATATGGATGTAAATATTTTCTAAGACCTTTCTAATTAAAAGGTTATGCTTAAAATGTTGGTCGAAAGTAATATCTCTACCACATAGAGCAGCTTGCGAAAGATAGTATAAAAGTTCCTTTTGCTGAAGCGATAAATCTTCAAAGCCGGGAACGGTATATCGCATTATTTTATAATCGCTAAATTGCTCCAATAAATATTTGAAATCGGTATTATTTGTGTCCATTGTGTTTTATTTTTTAGGGCTCAAAATTAAACAATATATTAAGCCAAATCTAAAATATTTGCGAATTTCTGTGAGTGAAACCTTATCCCGAATTCACGTTAAAAACGAATTTATTGAATAGCTGTTTACCTTATTGTATTTTTTTTGATATAGATTTGCACTCGAAAATGGGATAGACTATCGAGTCGGTTCAAAAGGACAAGTTTTTTTACATTAACACTTAAAAAATACGAAGTAGAATGGTTAAAGTTCCATATTATATTTCGGGATGAGTCACAAAATTTTAGATATATGAAAAAAATAGCCAAGGTATTATCTTACGTTAAACCATATAAAGTTGAAGCTTTTTGGAGTTTGATTTTCAATCTTCTTACAGCTGTTTTTGGGGCTTTTTCTTTGGCAATGATGATTCCTTTTTTAAGCATTTTGTTTGGAGAAACAGAAGTGAAATTTGTTCAAGAACCGGAAATTGTTTTTAAAAATGCAAGTACCATTTTGGATTGGTTCAATTGGTATGTTGGAAACTTAATTTTAGAAAATTCCAAGTTGTATGGCTTGTTTTTTATCAGCGTATTGGTGGTTGGGTTATCCTTCCTTAAAAACCTGACACGTTATTTATCCAGCTTTTTTATGGCTCCTTTAAGGATGGGCGTTATTCGAGACATCCGAAGAAACTTATTTTATAAAATACTGACTTTGCCTATTGCCTTTTACTCTGGAGAAAGACGAGGCGACATCATCTCTAAAATGACCAGCGACGTGGGTGAAATAGAAGTCTCTGTAATGCAGTCTATTACAATGCTTTTTAAAGACCCTTTGGTGCTTATTGTTTATATTGCATTTCTGTTGTATATGGACTGGCAACTTACCTTGATGGTATTCGTTTTGCTCCCCATAACGGGCGGAATTATTGGTACAATTGGTAAAAACCTAAGAAAAACAGGGCGTAGAGGGCAGAATATTTTGGGAGATTTGATGTCTATTGTAGATGAAACACTTAGCGGAGTACGCGTGGTTAAGGCGTTTAATGCCGAGAAAAAAATGCAAGAGCGTTTCTCGAACAAAAATCAACATTATACAAACGTAATGACTAAAATGTGGAGGCGTAGAGACCTGGCAGGACCTTTAAGCGAGTTCTTGGGAACGACGGTTATTGTATCGTTGATGATTTACGGAGGAAGTATGATAATCAATGGCACAAGCAATCTTGAAGCTGCTTCTTTTTTGGGGTATTTGGGCTTGTTTTCACAAATTATATCTCCTGCCAAATCTATTTCTACTTCTTATTATAATATCCAAAAAGGATTGGCTTCTATCGACCGTATCAACATGATATTAAACGAAGAAAATCCGATTAAGGAAAAAGAAGATGCCGAGGTTTTACCCGATTTTCAATTTTCGGTGGAGTACAAAAATGTCTCTTTCAGATACGAAGATACCGATGTGCTTAAAAACATCAACTTAAAGATTAAAAAAGGGCAAACCATTGCATTAGTAGGGCAATCCGGTTCCGGGAAAACAACTTTGGTGGACTTACTGCCGCGTTTTTGGGATATTCAAAAAGGCGATATTTTGATTGATAATAAACCCATTAAAGACCTTAAAATAGAAAGCCTTAGGGGCGTGATGGGGAATGTAAATCAAGAGCCTATTTTATTTAACGACACTATTTTCAACAACATTGCATTTGGGGTAGAGTCGGCAACTAAGGAAGAGGTTATACAAGCTGCAAAAGTAGCTAATGCTCACGATTTTATTATGAATACGGAGGACGGCTACGAAACCAATATCGGCGATGCCGGAAACAAACTTTCGGGCGGACAACGCCAACGCCTAAGCATTGCCAGAGCCGTTTTAAATAACCCGCCAATTCTTATTTTGGACGAGGCTACATCGTCTTTAGACACCAAGAGCGAACGTTTAGTTCAGGAGGCACTTACCAACTTAATGAAAAGCAGAACCTCTATTGTGATAGCACACCGATTATCGACCATTACCTCGGCAGATGTTATTTGCGTAATGAATGAGGGTGAGATTGTGGAGCAAGGCACGCACGAGGAGCTTTTGAAAAAAGATGGCTATTATACCAAACTCCATAAGATGCAAACGGTTTAATCACTTTAAAACAATAAAGATTTGTCATATTTACTTTTAATATTAGGTTTTGCACTTCTTTTAACAAGCGGACATTTTTTGGTAATCTCTTCATCGACCATTGCCGAAAAAATGAACTTGTCAAAAATGGTGATTGGTTTAGTGGTTGTTTCTTTTGGAACTTCTGCACCCGAATTGTTGGTGTCGCTTCAAGCGGCTTTAACCGGGCATACCGAAATGTCGATAGGTAATGTGGTAGGTTCCAATATTGCCAACATCGCTCTGGTGTTGGGCTTAACAGCAATCATCCTTCCTATTGTTGTTAAAAATAAGCTGATTTGGATAGATTGGATTATTATGATGCTGGCTTCGGGCTTGCTGATGCTCTTTGCCTATACTCAAAACACTTTAGAGCTCTGGGAGGGCATTGTTTTTATCCTTATTTTAGCCTTGTACATATTAATATCTGTCAAGTTCCGAAAAGAAGTTGAAGAGGTCGAAACACAAAATAAACAGAATATCTTTATTGCCATTTTTCTGCTTACAGCCTCTGTTTTAGGAATGTATTTTGGGGCAGATTTATTGGTCGAAAATGCTTCGGAAATAGCTTCCGCATGGGGTGTTTCGGAGGCTGTTATTTCGGTTACTATCATTGCATTTGGAACAAGTGTGCCGGAGTTAGCCACCTCCATTATTGCCGCTCTTAAAAAGGAAATGGACATTTCCATTGGCAACATTATAGGCTCTAACATCTTCAATATCCTATCTATTTTGGGCATTACGGCAACGGTGCACCCTATCAAAATTGATTATTCGGTCATTGGTAACGATATGATATGGATGATGCTCATTTCTTTGGCGTTGTTTCTATCTATTTTACCCTTAAAAAAAGCTCGCATCGGACGTGTAAACGGAGCTCTTTTTGTGCTGGTTTACCTCGCTTACATTTACCTTCAATTTTAGCCGTATATTATAGGTTTTAAGCAGAATGTTAAAGCCGGAAGGCTAGAAAAGTGTATTGTAATGTTCTGTATAATCTTTTTAGAATCACATAATTAGCATCATGCTAGGTCTTTGCTGTCGGGACAATATAAAAGAATTTAGTGCAATAATGACGTTAATTATCGATGTTTGATAATCTTTATCCGCAAATTTCTGTGAGGAAAACCTTATCCTGAATTTATGTTATCTGTCGGACTTAATTGACAATGAACAATATTAGTTTTTAAAGTTCTTTTTGTCGAAAATATTTTGTTTCTTATTTTTAAAATGTTAACTTAGTACAATATCTTTGTCGGCATGAAAAAAGGGTTGTTTTCAATAATTTTATTTTTACTGGTATATTCAAGTCTTCGTGTATCAGCACAAAACTGTGAAATTACAGGAAAGGCAAATGATATTCTTCCCGATAAGCTTTGTGCTCCTGTAGATTTAACGTGGGAGGTTACTTATCGAGGTGTAAACGATGCCGGTACATCGGTTCAGATTCAAGTAAATTGGGATGACGGTAATGCTTTGGAAATACAGAATGCGATAAATACGAACCCGGCTCTTGCAGAATGGACTTGTACCTTTTCTCATACTTATCCGATAGGAGGTGATAAATGTAATTATAGACCTGAAGCAATGCTAGTCGTAAATGGGGTTGTGTGTACAAGCTCGATACAGATTCAAAATGTTACGGTATGGGATACCGATGATTATAACGGAGGTCGGTTGCAAATATCGCCCGAGGTTTTTGAAATTTGTGTAGGGAATGCCGATGGTACGAATTTCGAGGATGTTAGTATATGGAACTGTACTCCGGCAGGAGGTGAAAATGACAATATCAACAATAAAAAACGTTGGACACAGTGGATTTATGGAACAGACTATACGATTAATGGTGTAACGGTAGGTGGAGTTACTCATGTTTATCCTTATGTCGGGGCAATAGTAGAAACCTCTGAACCTATAGAATCTCCGGCTCTTCCCAACAGCATCAGTGAATATTGTTGGTCGCCGGCAACGGCACAAGTTGGACAATATTTTGAGGTCACGCTTCGGAATTGGAACACTTGTAACCCTTATGACGACCCGACAGTACCCGGTCCTCCTGCAGACCCTGTCAATGGAGATTTCCCTCCTATAGAAACTCAAGCTTGGATTATGATTGTGGATACGCCTGATGTGAGTATTACTCCTGTAGGTCCCTTTTGCGAGAATGATAATCAAGTTTGGTTGCAAGGAACGCCTTCAGGTGGTGTTTGGAGCGGTTCAGGGGTTAATAACAGTGGGCGTTTTAGACCTTGGGTTGCTGGTCCCGGTACTCATACTATATCTTATACCGTTACAGATCCCACGTATGGATGTAATGCTACTGCCACAATTCAAATTCAAGTGTTTGATGCTCCTGAAACTGATATTTTACCGGGAGCTAATGCTGAGGTTTGTCCGGGAGATGTTTTACACATAGATGGAAATGTTACGCCGGGAGGGGCTGCAATCACTTCTCATTTGTGGACAGGAGATGTAGCTTACCTAAATGCAACAGATATAGAAGCTCCCGACTTTACGACGAACACACAAGGAACGTATTATCTAACATATAAGGTTGAAGATGCACAGGGTTGCTCTGCAAGCGATAATATTTCAGTAACCGTAAATCCGGTTTCTGCCAATATTATTCCCGACCCTGCTGAAATTTGTGTAGGAGAAGATTTATCATTAGATGGAAACCCTTCGGGAGGAACAGGAAATTACACCACTCATTTATGGACAGGAGATGTATCTTACCTAGATGCAACAAATAGCCAAACGGTTACGTTTAATTCTTCTTCTACAGGAACGTATAATTTATCTTACTCGGTCACTGATAATAATGGATGTTCCGGAAACGATAATATTCAAGTAACAGTATTTGAGAACCCGGTGGCAGATGCAGGAAACGATGATAGTGTTTGTGGATTAGAGATAGATTTATCGGCAAACCCATCCATAGGAACCGGAACTTGGACACAACACTCGGGTCCGGGTACACTTTCTTTTGATAATATTCACTCGGCAACGACATCCGTAACCGCGGATACTTATGGGCTTTACGAATTGGCTTGGACAGAATCTTTTGGTGCGGGTTGTGTGAGTACCGATATTATTCAAATTCGCTTTACAGAGCAACCTAATGCCAATGCCGGTTTAGATGGAGGTATTTGCGGATACACTTATCAATTAGAGGCGGTTCCTTCTGTTGGTAGTAGTACTTGGTCTGTTCTGAGTGGAGTCGGGAATTTAACTTTTGATGATATTCTTTCTCCAACTTCCGAAATAACTTCGGATGTCTATGGCGATTACCAACTTCTTTGGACAGAAGATAACGGTTTTGGTTGTATAGACACTGATACGGTCGTAGTTTCCTTTAACTTAGTACCGGTTCCTGCTTTTTCTCCTATCGACACCAGTGGCTGTACGCCTTTTAAGGTCAATTTTGTAAATCAATCTACCGGAGAAACCATGTACCATTGGGACTTTGGCAATGGAAATACAAGTACATTGGAGAATCCTCAAGAAACATTTGTTAATACCGGAAATACAGATGTTACTTACGAAATAGAGTTAATTGTGAACAATCCGGGATGTGGAGACACTATTAAACATTCCTTAACCGTATTTCCCTCGCCGGAAGCCGATTTTATACACGATGGGCTTCCTGCCTGTAGTCCTTTAGAGGTTAATTTTACCGGTCAATCGACGGGAGCGGTCTCTAATATTTGGAATTTCCAAGACGGCTCTCCATTAGATACATCTGACAATATTTCTCATGTCTTTGTCAATCAGACTGCTTTTCCGGTGACTTTCGATGTAGAAATGATTGCTGTCAGTGCCAACGGTTGTCGCGATACCTCAGTAAATAATATTTCCGTTTACTCCAATCCGGAATATACGATTACGGTGACGCCCGGTAACCCTTGTCATCCTGAAATCATTTCTTTCCAGACACAAGCTACGGGACAAACGTACGCTTGGGATTTTGGTAATGGCACTTCTTTACTTGGTTCTTACGTAGAGCAGAGTCAGTACACGAATTTTGGAACAACGGATACAAGCTACAATATAGAGCTGATTGTCACTTCTCAATTCGGATGTAAGGATACTGCTAATACACAAGTGACCGTTCATCCATCTCCAACAGCGGACTTTATAGCTCCTCAAACAACCGTTTGTGCTCCTTCCGAGGCACTTTTTGTTAACACCTCTTCGGGACATACTTCTGCGGTTTGGTCTTTTGGCGATGGCGACTCCTTAGTTACAATGAGCGATTCTGTTTATCACGTTTTTCAAAATAATACCAATCAAGCTGTTACCTATTACATAGATTTAATCGTTGCTAATGACGATGGTTGCGAAACAACAATTCAAAAAACTATTTTGGTTTATCCTAAGGTATTTGCCTCCTTTACCGCCGATACAATATCTTGTAATCCTCTTAATAATCAGATGGTTAATTTTTCGGTAGGTGCCGTTTCATACCATTGGGATTTTGGAGATGGAACGACATCAAGCGTGCAGAATCCTATTCACATATATCAAAACAGCAACTCGTTAAACGATACTGTCTTTAAAACGGTTTTAACTTCTACATCTATGTATGGGTGTGCTTCTAAAGACAGCCTAAATATTCGTGTTTTACCAACTCCATTAGCCGATTTTATTTTGGCAGGCGAACAAGGTTGTACTCCTTACACGCAAGTTATACAAAACAATTCGCAAGGAGCAGATACTTGTTTTTGGAATTTCGGAGACGGTACTACCTTATCCGATACGAGTTCAGAAATACAACATATTTACCTTAATAATCAGGCTAATGCCGTTGATTTCACTATAGAATTAACGGCTACAAACAATTACAATTGTACTTCATCTATCGGTAAGACGATAGAAGTGTTCCCCAAAGTTACAGCCAATTTTAACGCGGATACCGTTTCTTGTCACCCTTTTGATAATCAGATGTTGAACACATCTTTAGGAGCGGTTTCTTACCATTGGGATTTCGGAGATGGAGAGTCTTCCGTTGCCGAAAATCCAAGTCATGTTTATAACAATTCAAATATTGATACCGATGTTTTCTATAGTACGATTTTAACAGCGACTTCTTCTTATGGCTGTACTTCAAAAGACACTTTAGAAATTCATGTTTTACCAACTCCATTAGCGGATTTTACTTTGGCAGGTGAACAAGGCTGTACTCCTTACACGCAAATTATACAAAATAATTCGCAAGGAGCAGATACTTGTTTTTGGAATTTCGGAGACGGATCTACCTTATCCGATACGAGTTCCGAAATACAACATGTTTACCTTAATAATCAAGCTAATGCCGTTGATTTCACCATAGCATTAACGGCTATAAACAATTATAATTGTACTTCATCTATCAGTAAGACGATAGAAGTGTTCCCCAAAGTTACAGCTGGTTTTAACGCTGATACCGTTTCTTGTCACCCTTTTGATAATCAGATATTAAACACATCTTTAGGAGCGGTTTCTTACCATTGGGATTTCGGAGATGGAGAATCTTCCGTTGCTGAAAACCCAAGTCATGTTTATAACAATCCGAATATTGATACCGATGTTTTTTACAGTACGATTTTAACAGCGACTTCTTCTTATGGTTGTACTTCCAAAGATTCTTTAGAAATTCGTGTTTTACCCAATCCAGTAGCCAATTTTAGCTTAATAGGCGAACAGGGCTGTACTCCTTATACGCAAGTTATACAAAACAATTCGCAAGGAGCCGACTCTTATATTTGGAGTTTTGGAGATGGAACCTCTTCTTCAGAATCTGACTCCGTACTAGAACATACCTACATTAATAACCAATCTAATCCGGTCAACTTTACCATAGAATTAACTGCCACAAATAGTTACAACTGTACTTCATCTATTAGTAAACTGATAGAGGTCTTTCCTAAAGTCACAGCCAATTTTAACGCTGACGAAGAAGCTTGTCATCCATTTAATAATCAGATGATTAATTTATCATCAGGAGCAGAATCTTATCATTGGGATTTTGGAGACGCTTCTTCTTCTGTTGCAGAAAACCCAAGTCATGTTTATAACAATCCGAATATTGATACTACGGTATCTTACAATACGATTTTAACAGCGACTTCTTCTTATGGCTGTACCTCTAAGGATACTTTAGAAGTTCGTGTTTTACCCAAACCAATCGCCAATTTTACTTTGGTAGGTGAACAAGGTTGCACCCCTTACACTCAGATTATACAAAACAATTCTCAAGGGGCAGACTCTTATATTTGGGATTTTGGAGATGGTACTACTTCGACCGAATCAGGCACGGAGATAGAGCATACCTATATTAACAATCAATCTAGTGCTGTTAATTTTACGATTAATCTTACTGTGGAAAATAATTATTCTTGTCAAGATGAATTACAAAAAATTATAAATACCTACCCTAAAGTGACCGCTTTATTTACTTCGGATACAATAGGTTGTAGTCCTCTATTAATTGATTTTGTAAATATATCGTCGGGTGCAGATAGTTATTATTGGATTTTTGAGAATAATGGTGTCAGTACAATACCGGAACCTTCTGTAAATTTTAAGAATATGGGCTTTGTGAAGGATACCATTGATATACGTTTGATAGCAGAGTCTGTTTACCAATGTAAGGACACTTTAGATAAGCAGATTGTTGTTTATCCACAACCCAAGGTGCTTTTCGATGTTCAACCCGTAGAACAAGTTTATCCTAACACCACTGTTATTTTGGTAAATCAATCTACACAAGGTTCTTGGAATTGGGTTTGGGATTTTGGAGATGGAGAAACCAGTGATGTTTTTGCAACCGGTTCGCATAGTTATCAAACTTGGGGAGAGTATGATATTTGGTTAAAAGCTTATGGCGAATTATGTTCCGACAGTGCCAAAAAGACCATAGAAATAAAGGCTCCTAAACCAACTGCAGATTTTAGCTTTGAGCCACATTCGGGCTGTTCTCCTTTAAAGGTAATTATTAACAATTTAAGTGTAAATGGTGAGAATTACTTTTGGGATTTTGGAGATGGTTCAACCTCTGAGGCAGAAAACCCTATGCATACTTACTACGATGGGGGCATATATTACATTCATTTAACGGTAACGGGAGCTAATGGAACCGATGAAAAACATTTGGGACCTATAGAGGTACATCAAACACCGGAGGCTCATATAGAGGTTTCGCCCTACGAAGTGTTTATCCCTGATCAACCGGTTAAATGCTTTAATCTTTCGGTAGGGGAGGATACCGTTATTTGGAATTTTGGAGATGGACAAACAAGTTCGGAAAATAACCCGATACATTATTATCAAGAAGAAGGAGAATATCAAATTTCCTTGGTTGCTCTAACGCAAGACATGTGCTCTGATACAGCTGTGATAGATAAAAATGTAATAGCCAAGGCTCAAGGAGTGGTAGATTTCCCCAATGCTTTTAAACCAAGTACTAGTGGCCCGGGAGATGGTAGTTACCCTACTCCTGATACGGAAAATATGGTGTTCCATCCTGTTTTTCAAGGTGTTATTGAGTATGAGCTAAACATTTACAACCGTTGGGGAGAATTGATATTTGTAAGTAAGGATATAAATATAGGATGGGATGGTTATTACAAAGGAAAGCTTTGTAAACAAGATGTTTATGTTTGGAAAGTAAAAGGGCGTTATGTAGGAGGAAAACAATTTGTTTTTGCCGGAGATGTTACACTGTTAAGATAAAATTTGTAAAAGGGATTGTATTGTGATTAAAAATAGTTTTATAGGCATATTATTTATATTGATGATGACTGTGGGAGCATTAGCTCAAGATGCTCAATTTAGTCAGTTTTATGCTAATCCTCTTTACCTAAGTCCTTCTTTTGCAGGTTCTACAGATGGTACTCGTGCCGTTATTAACTTTAGAGACCAATGGCCGGGAATTCCCGGAGCCTTTATAACCTATGCCGCATCTATAGATCATTATTTTCCTAGTCAGAATAGTGGCGTGGGTTTACAAGTTCTTAAAGACCAGGCGGGAAGCGGTCAGTTGGCATTGACGACCATTGCTGCCAGTTATTCTTATAAGATGCGTTTCAATAGGAAATGGACGCTACTACCCGGCTTGGGCTTAAGCTATAACGTTAGAAGTATCGACTTTTATAAACTTAAATTTCCCGATCAAATGCATATTAGCGGAAATAGCCCTGTTAGTACAGAAGTGCCAAGTTTAGAAAAAGTTAATTATCCGGATGCCTCATTCTCGGTTTTAGCTTATAACTATTTTTATTGGGGAGGAATTTCTTTTGAACATCTTTTTATGCCAAATCAAAGTTTGATAAATGGGGTTAGTCATGTTCCTATTAAAGTTCGAGTTTATGGAGGTCGTAAGTTTGTGTACTCAAATGTCAACCGTTGGAATGAAGAGTCTATTAAATTAGCATTTTCTTACAAAGCACAAGGTAAATACGACCAGTTGGACTTAGGAGCTTATTGGAGCAAAGGCTCTTTTGTCGTGGGTTTATGGTATAGAGGGATTCCGTTGTTTAAAAAGTATGAAAAAGGACATTTTAACCACGATGCTTTTATTATTTTGGCAGGTTATAAGTATAAAACGCTGGCTTTTGGTTATAGTTACGACATTACTATTTCTCGAATCTTTGCAAATACGCATGGTTCACACGAAATCTCTCTCATTTATGAGTTTAATCAAGATCAAAGAGTAAGACGTAAACGCAGGTCTAAAATGGTTTCTTGTCCTAAGTTTTAAGGGTTTTAATAAGGTAGCAAGTTATAGAAACGAAAAAGGAGTCTCCTAATTTTTTTGATATGAGAATATTGTTGTTAAGTTTTTGGATTGTTGTTTCAAGCTTGAGTTTATGGGCTCAAGGTTTTAAGGGAGGTGTTACAGGGGGGCTAGTTGTTAGTCAAGTTGATGGTGACAAATATTCCGGGTATCATAAAATAGGATTTCAAGGAGGTTTTTACACTCGGTATTATTTTAACGATAAATTTTCCTTAACAACAATGTTACGCTATGTTCCTAAGGGCAGTCACTTTGGAGATGATAAAAAACAAACTTATTTTAAGATAAGCCTTAATTATATCGATATTCCTATAAGTGTTTCCTACAAGCTCCTTGATAAGCTTGATGTAAGTGCCGGTATCTCTGTAGGAATATTGTTTAAGCCTAAAGTTGAGGATTCCGTAGGAACAATTTCTTCCGATAGATTACCTTATAAAAAAACAGACTTTAACGTGTTGGCAGGAGTGGCTTATCATATTACCGAAAAAGTATCTGTAAAAATAGAACATGCTTACTCTGTAGTTCCAATTAATACCCGTATGACTCCTCAATATAATAACCTTTTAGTGGCGAGTTTAGCTTATCAATTTTAAGAAATCTACTTCTCTGTTTGATTATAATATACAAGCCGGTTAGGTTGCTCTTTAGTGTTAGTATAAGCTAATAAATTAGCGGAAATAGAAGCTTAACCATAAACATAACTATAAGTTACGTCGCCTTTTTCGTTAAACCATTTCCATTGCCCTATACGCTTATTGTTTTCAAAATCTCCGGTAGCTTTTAGTTGTCCGTTTTTAAACCAAGACTTGTATGTCCCATTTTTCCTTCCCTTTTGATACTCTTCTTGAAACTGGGCTTGATTAACGTCTTGATAATACTGTGTGTTAACTCCGGTAAATAAGTTTTTGTTAGATTTTACAAGAACATTTATAGAATACGGAGTATCCACAGAGTTATTGAGTTCTGAGCAAGAAAGGAAAATAAGCGGAATAAGATAAACTAGCTTTCTCATAATCCTAATAAGTTATTTTTACAAACGTAAAAGTTTTTTTATTTAAAACAAACAATTTTTGCTAAAAAATGACAAAAGTATAGGTGTCAAAAAAGTTTTTTAGACAATATCCTTTGCTTCTTTTCAGCTTTGTGCGAATGATTTTTACTTTTGCATCTATATAGCTCTTGCAAATATTAGACCAAACTCGGGCTATTCGTTCTTTTTGAACAAAAAATAAAATTGTAAATGATCATAAATTAGTAAACAGATGAGCAATAAAGTTGTTATAATTACCGGAGCGTCTTCAGGAATTGGCTGGGCTACAGCTAAAGAATTCCTTAAACAAGGTTTTAAGGTTGTTTTGGGAGCTAGGTCTTTAGGGCAAAAACATATTGATGATTTAAGCAAAAATTACACTCTAAATGAACAGTTTTTGTGTGTTAATATGGATGTTACTTCGGAAAAAGACTGTTCTAATTTAATAAACCAAGCCGTTGAGACCTTTGGAAGAATAGACGTCTTAGTCAATAATGCAGGTATTTCGATGCGTGCCTTATTCGAAGATGTCGATTTAGAGGTGATTAAAAGATTAATGGATGTGAATTTTTGGGGAACGGTATATTGTACCAAATACGCAATGCCTTATCTTTTAAAATCGAAAGGCTCGGTGGTTGGAGTATCTTCCATTGCCGGATTTACAGGTTTGCCGGCAAGGGTTGGTTATTCGGCGAGTAAGTTTGCAATGCACGGATTTTTAGGGGTTTTAAGAACTGAAAACCTAAAAAAAGGCTTACACGTAATGCTGTTAGCTCCCGGATTTACGGCTTCTAATATCAGAAATACAGCTTTATTGAAAGATGGCTCTTTTCAGGGGCAATCTCCAAGGGAGGAGCAAAAAATGATGACAGCTGAGGAGGTTGCTAAACACCTATTTAATGGTGTTAAGAAGCGTAAAAGGCAGGTTGTTTTAACAACCGAAGGAAAACTTGCGGTTTTGTTGAGCAAATTATTTCCTAAATTTGTCGATAATATGGTGTATAACAAATTGGCAAAAGAGCCGGATTCGCCTTTTAAGGTTTAATGTTTAGAAAATCGACATATAATCACTCTCATTTTGTGTTCAGAAAATGGACAAGGAAATCGTATGCTGTTTTTAACAGTTTAAAACGAGAGGTTTCCATTGCTCAATTAGGCTTCGATTTACGTTCTTTTGTTGTAAAAATACATACTGCATTAAACTTTATATTGGAAATTAATGCGAATGTTATATTACTGATGTTAAATATAAAAGACATATCTCAATTAAAGTTAGAATCTTATGATGTAAAGGAAATAGAATATTTTACCAATCAACAATATAAGCTGATTCATTACCATTAATGGATTGGCTTTTTTTAATTATAAATTATGAGTTATAAATGTTAGAAAGTTTTAAGGTTTTAAAGTTAGAAGGCTGTATCCACAACGGATAACTAACAACTTTGAAAATTATGAATTATAAATAAAAAAAGTAGGGTATTCCCCCTTGGCGAAGGGGGCTAGGGGGGGATTGATTTTAAAATTATGAATGAAAGTTCAAAAGTTCCAACTATAACGAACAACAGACAATCAACAACACACAACACACAATTTTGAAACAAATGAAAAAAGGAGATATCAATATTTTAAAAAATAGAATTCTTTCCGGAGAAAAGATAAGCAGGAGGGAAGCCGTTGAGTTAAGTAAAACCAACGAAAAAGCCTATTTATATGAGGCTGCAAATCAGATAAGAAAACATTTCAATGGCAATACGTTCGATTTGTGTTCCATTCAGAATGCTAAGTCGGGGGCTTGCTCCGAGAATTGCAAGTGGTGTTCGCAGTCAGCTCATAATAAAGCAGATGTGGAGATTTACGATATGGTTAGTAGCAAGGTAGCAGTTGCTATGGCAAAGCAAAACGAGTCGTATGGCGTTAAAAAGTTCTCTTTGGTAACAAGTGGTAGAGCCATTAGCGATAAGCATTTAAAATCGGTAATTGATATTTACGAAGATATTAAAAAGGAGACCAATATAGGACTTTGTGCTTCTATGGGTTTATTGACAATAGAGCAATTAATTCAACTTCGTGATGCCGGTATTGAGCATTACCATTGCAATTTAGAAACGTCTAAAAACTATTTTCCGAACCTTTGCACTACGCATACCTACGACGAAAAAATAGAGACCATAAAAGAGGCTCAGAGCTTAGGTATAAAAGTCTGCTCGGGAGGAATACTAGGGATGGGGGAGAGTATGGAAGACCGAATTGATATGGCTTTAGATTTACGCGAATTAGGTATTTTATCAATTCCTATTAATATTCTAAACCCAATTGAGGGAACGCCACTTAGAGGTATGCAACATCTTGATAAAGATGAGGTTTTAACGAGTATTGCGTTGTTTAGGTTTATTAACCCTAAAGCGAATTTACGATTTGCCGGTGGGCGAAATATGATAAAAGATTATCAAGATGAGGCCTTAAATGCCGGAATAAATGCGGCTTTGGTCGGGGATTTGTTAACGACGACAGGTTCTTCGGGAGTCGAAGAAGATAAGCAAGATTTTCGTTCTTTAGGTTTTGAGTTATAGCTTAACTTTATGGATTTTAGATATAAAAAAAGCTGTCCGAAAAGAGACAGCTTTTTTTATTATGTTGATAGTACAAATTTAGTCTTCTAATACAGAGTCTAAAAGGTATGTAATATCTAAAATCTTATCTTGCTTATTAACAACAGCAACATTAATAGGAGCAAATTTCCAAACGGCTCTTTCAGAAGTTTGATAAGTAAAAGCACCAATTACAGGATCCCATTTCCATCTGTTGTAATTATACATTTTGTCTTCTCCTTCAATTTTAACATTTACCGTCTTAGCACCACAATCAATGGTAAAAGAGTAGTTTCCATTAGCATCTACTGTTGTGTAGTATGTTTTCTTTTGGATATTGGCTCCATTTCCGTCTTGCATTAAATCGTCAGCATTGATAGTTGCAATCAACTGAATGCCCTCTGGAGCGAATTCATTGTCATTATTAACCAAAGCAGGAGTTGGATTTGCACTTTGGTCTTCGTAATCCATCCAAACTTTTCCGGAAATAGTTGCTTTCCCTAAATCGTTTTTACCTTCAGATTCTTCTTTACTACAGCTAGAAACTAATACTACGATAGCTAAAAAACTAGCAAATAAAACTGATAACTTTTTCATTTTGATGATTTTTAGTTGTGTTATTTTTAATGTTGTCTCAAAGATATACATTTTTTTTTAAAAATCAAGAAAATTACATTTTTCCGTGACAATTTTTATATTTCTTGCCACTACCGCAAGGGCAAGGCTCGTTTCTACCAACCTTTTTCTCGACCCTAACCGGCTGTGCCTTTTTCTCTTTTTTTTCGGCAGGTTTCTCCTCTCTTCCGGTTTGTAAAGCATCTAAATTCAATCTGGCAGGAGCCATATTAGCTTCTTGAACCTCTTCGGGACTCTTTATAAAAATATGTGCTTTCATAAGACTAGAAACCACATCCTTATTCAATCTATCCACCACCTTTTTAAACAACTCGAAGGACTCGAATTTATAAATCAAAAGAGGGTCTTTTTGCTCGTAAGAAGCGTTTTGAACCGACTGCTTTAAGTCGTCCATCTCACGTAAATGCTCTTTCCACAGCTCATCTACAGTGGCAAGCATAATAATCTTTTGAAACGACTTAACCACATCCTTACCTTCGGTATCGTAAGCCTCTTTCATATTGGTTGTTACCTGAAATACGCGATTTCCGTCGCTGATAGGCACTACAATA
>PDWI01005347.1_pt1 | contig 16635 bp, 14 predicted proteins | sample 1430891 | NCBI WGS metagenome assembly PDWI01 (sample SAMN01162508, study PRJNA174530) | Oral metagenome, whole genome shotgun sequencing project. | biome: Marine environment; feature: Marine mammal; material: Swab sample of the gingival sulcus; isolation source: swab sample of gingival sulcus...
CCCCTTTCGAAAGGGATAGAGTATGAAATCATCGAAAAACCAGGTGTACTCCAGTTGGGCAAGGGTATTTACCCGAACAATTATAATTACCGGTATGTTGTGAATTTTTTTTCTCAGTCGGGAAAGATAGAACTGAGTGTCATCGGAGTTACCCATTTCTTCATAGTCTGCAAAAAGCAAAGAGTAGCTATCCTTTGCAATGCCTTCGATGCTGCGGTAATGACAGACCTGAGATTCTGCCATATTTTCTTTAAAGTCCTCAATAAGTTGGAGATTTTTTGAAACCAATGCCAGTTTCATTCTCGATTCCCCTTTGGGATAACTTCCTGGAAAAGCTCAAGATACTGCAAGGCAATATTATGGGCATAGAAGTCTTTGACTTTTAATTTATTATTTCTTGAGCATTTTTTATATAGCTTTTTGTCCTCATGAAACCTGGCAATAGCCTCCCGGCATGCCTTCACATCTCCCACATCAATGAGTATGGCATTTTCTTCATTTTTCAAAAAATCGACCTGACCGCCATGATTTGTGCAAACAATGGGCAAGCCATAGTACATGGCCTCCATAAATACTATTCCAAAACCTTCGTGGAGAGAGGTAAGAACAAAAAGATTGGAATTTTTTATGTAGGAGTATTTCTCAGAATCATCGATGTAGCCGGTAAAAACAACCCTCGTTTCAAGGGATAATGCTCTTACCATTTGCCGAAGAGGTTCCTTCTCAGGACCGTCTCCAACTATTATTAAATTTATGCTTTCATCAAGTTCGGGCAGAGCATGGAGTATGGTCTCAATGGATTTGCGTTTCACAAGTCTTCCAACGGTCACAAGGTAGAAGCCATTCTTTTTAAATTTTAACTCCTTTGCCGTGGTAGAGACCTTCGGTGGAGTGTGAAACGCCAGGGGAATTATTCCCACAGGCACCTTGGGTTTATAATAAGAAAGAGCATTATCCCTTGTGTTTGAGGACTGTGCCACTATGCGGTCTGCCCTGTTGAGAATGAACTTCACCACAGATCTAAAAAATAAACTTCTGTGAGGAGAGATTTTCTTGCTGGGGTCATATATATCTCCTCCATGAATGGATAGAACATTGGGGACTCTGAATATTTTTCCCAGTATATATCCCAGAGGGCCCGACGGAACTGCAAAGTGAGTATTTATAATGGCATATTTATTCTTTCTCATGAGGGAGATTCCCTTGATAAATCCCGTAATGAGATAGGAAAACATTGATATGAATGAAGCTGCATCGCGTGACTTTCTGCCCAGAACATTGATGCGATGTACACTGACTCCCTCCATTTCTTCAAACTCAGGTAAATCTTCAAATCCCGAGGTGAGAACATGAACCTGGCAAGTTTTGGCCCATTCCACTGCCAGTTCGTAAGAAGCCACTCCTCCTCCTCCCCCCAAGGGAGGAAACTCGTAGTTTATTATTAACATTTTCATTTTACATTCTTTTTCTTTAAGGGCCACTGAACTCCTCCCCAAAAATACTGTCTCTATTAACCGGTTTTGAGATTTAAACTCATTGTACCCGGTCACTGAAAATAAAAAATATTCCATAGTATTCGTAAAGTACTTTTCATAACCTTGCCATGGTCTATATGCTCGGGAAAAAAGGATAATGGGCTTTTTTATAAACATTTAACTGCCCAAGTGCCGATTAGAATAATAGAAATGAACTTCTCTGTGGAATTTTGAAAGAATAAAGATGACTGAAAAGATGAACGGCTTAAAAGAAATAAAAAAGAAAAAAATTTTTTCCAGAAAAGAGGCTTTAAAGAGCTATAAAAAATTTGTGAAAAAAAATAAGCTCCACGCTGCAGAGGAAATTTTACTCAGACTTATTCATCATGGATATGGGGACTCCCATGTGCAATTTTTGCTGGCATCTACCTATGATAGACTGGCATATCTCACAGGAGACGACGATTTTGAAGATCGTGCCATGAATATCTATGATGAAATAATTCGATATGGCAAAAGCTGGAGATACAGGCGAAAGGCAAAGAAGTCCATGAATATTCTGGCGGAGCGAATTTCAAGGCTCAATCAAGTTGAACTCAAAGCTGTTGAAAAGGCCAGGGAGTTTGCCTCCTCCAATTTCACATCTCCAAAGGCATGGTTCGTCCTGGGTGCCAACTTTTCCATAAGAAAAGATCCCTTTTTTGTGTTAAATGCCTACAAAAATGCGGTTAAACTTGCTCCCAACTATATTGCGGCTCTTTTCAGAGTGGCATATATATACCAGCACAATCTCAGAGATTATGACAGTGCCCTTTCTTACTATTTAAGGCTCATTAAAGTGGACCCTGTTGACTCTGACTTTGATTCTTCCGGGGAAAATATCAAAATGATTCTTGAGGCATATAATGAAATGTCACAAATTTACCTCCGAAAAAAAGAATTCGGGAAGGTAATTTCCGTTTTAGATCGGGCACTCCCCGTCTATAGGTCTTATATAGATCAAGTAAATCAAGGATTCATAAAAACAATCCTTTTCAATGCCATTAAAGCTTCCGATAAAATAAACAAAACCAATGCAATGAAATCCCATTTCATTGAAAAGCAGGGTATTGATCTTGATTCCCTCCTAATAGAACTGAGAATTTAATTTTCCACCTTTTAAAATTAAAAACACTTGCCATATCTTTATTTTTAGGCTATTATAATGCTTAGAATCTTATTGCATGGATAGTAGAATATTCAATTTATATTTTTCTATAAGTTGAGTAATTTTTCATATACGGGAAATACAATGGAAAACAATTTGAACTATTGGATAGATAATAAACAAATTTTACAGGCGAAATATGATAAAAATATAAAAAAATACTGTAATATTTTGAATATTTTAACAAAAAAAATTGAGGTTATTTTATCAAATAGCTCCAGCAATGCCCAGGTTAAGGGGAGAATCAAGGGATTTGATGCCTTCTATCGCAAGCTATTAACCCGGGCCAGAAATAATATAATTGAATCTCCATTTGACTATATTACCGATATTATTGGAATGCGAATAGTTGTGCCATTCATAGAAGACTTAAAAAATGTTGAGAGGCACATGGTGCAAAACTTTGATGTGGTTGAAACTGAATATAAATCCCAGGAACTGGGTATAAGGGAGTTTGGATATGATTCCATTCATTTCCTGATAAATCTTCCATCTGATACTGCAAAGAAAGCCCGTTTTAACGAAGATCTCAAGATAGAAATACAGCTGCGCACCATTCTGCAAGATGCCTGGGCTGAGGTGGAACATGAGCTCATATACAAAACGAGCATAGACAAGATAGAAAAAAATCTCAGGCGAAAGATGCTGGCAATAAATGCCACCCTTTCCCTGGCAGATACAACTTTTCAGGAAATTAGAGACTTTCAAAAAAGAAGATACCGCGAGATCCAGGAAAGACATAAGAAACTAATGGAAAAGGTTTCCACCATTCCTGAAAAAAGAGGGCAGAAAAAGCAGATCATTGAACTATCCGACCACAATAATCATATTTTCAAATCTGAGAAACAGGAGGCTGATCTGAAGCAGGAGGACTATATTGATTCGAGTCACAATATAGATCACAATTTGAATGAGACTCTTGTGGAGGCAATGACTGCCCATATTGAAAACAGGTTAGATGATGCCGTGGAGCTCTACACCAGGTTAATTTCGGTATCACCGAACCACTTTATATATAATCACCGAGGTCTGGTCTATTTCACTCTTTCTGAATATGACAAGGCCATTGATGATTTTACAGAGGCCATAAAACTTGAACCCAAGGATACCCGGGTCTATACAAATCGTGGTCTGACATATCGAATGCTGAAAAAGTATGACCTATCCCTGAATGATTTTGAAAAATCACTGGAACTCAACCCTCTCTGGCCTGATACCTTCTATGGAAGATCTTTGACATACTATGATCTGGGAGATATGCACAATGCAATTAAGGATTGCGACAAGGCCATCAGTCTTAAACCGGATTTTAAGCAGGCATCGAGGTTTAAGCAGTTTTTAATAAACCAGATGATGGAATAGTAAAAATAGAAACAACCACATGGAACTACTTAAAGATTTCTCCTGCCTCCATGTACCACAGAACAAAGTCAATATGTGCCATCTCTATGTTGTGTTTGCCGGAAAAATTTGCCAGTTTATTCTCCAATTCAATGTATATCTTTGGAGAGAGGCTCTTGGGTATCTCCTCCATGATACCAAGAAGAACCATGTTTTTCAATATGTGCCTGTCCAATATTGCTAAATTTTTTTCAAAACCGGTATTTCGAAGGAAATGGCTGCACTCCTTCAACCCCATGCCCTTGACATTGTTGAGAAGCCAGTTTCTTTTTTCCTGTCCCGATTCTCTCTTCTCAAGCTCTTCTCTGAGATTGAGAGGCCCCCGATAAAACTTCTCTCGAGCTTCCACAAGATACCTCGCCTTATTGTTTCTGAATCGCACAATGTTAATCTGTTCACTTATCTCAGGTGCAGATGCCGAGAAGAGCATCTCCTTTTCCAATAATAAAGTAACAGCCTTCCAACACTGTCGAGCACTTGACTGAGGAGTGAAAATACAAAATGCCAGTTCGGTGAACAACTCCCTTTCATTTGCATTTTCCCGAATAAAATCGAACTCCGCAAGTCTGTTAACTATATCGGAACGAATTTTATTGTATGTCTCCATAACTACTTCAAAATGCTCTTGATTCATTTTAAATTCCCCATGATAAATTTTACTAATTTTTACTAATAATTAATAAAAAAAAATAAAATAATTTTCTTTTTACTTGCAATGTAGCCTATAATATTTATACTTATTAAGTCAAATAAAATGGAGAATAAATTTCAATACTTAATGAATTTACTTTAAAGGAGTTCTTTACTAAAGGAATTTCTTTTGAAAATAATAAATAATAGTAAAAGGAGAACTCCATGGACCCGGTCTTGCTTTCAAGAATTCAGTTTGGACTAGCTGCTGGCTTTCACTTTATATTTCCCCCTCTCACCCTTGGTCTCACTGTAATAATTTTAATAGTAGAAAGCATCTTTTACAAAAAAAGAATAAAACTTTACAGAGAGCTCAATACATTTTTGGTTAAGATTCTCGCTCTTATTTTTTCTGTAGGAGTTGCAACGGGAATAGTTCTTGAGTTTTCCTTTGGAACCAACTGGTCAACATATTCCCGACTTGTTGGAGACATCTTCGGAGCCCCCCTGGCTGCCGAAGCGGTTTTTGCCTTTTTCCTTGAGTCGGTTTTCATTGGTATTCTTATTTTCGGACGAACAAAGGTCTCTCCCAGGGTTTATCTGCTCTCGGCATTTCTCGTTTGTTTTGGCTCACACCTTTCGGGACTTTGGATAATAATTGCCAACTCCTGGATGCAAACACCTGCAGGCTTTGAAATGGTAAATGGACAGGCTGTTTTGACTGACTTTTTAGCAGCAGCTCTCAATCACTCAACAGTTGAAAGGTACTCCCATACCATAATTGGAGCCTGGATTACGGGCTCTCTCTTTGCGGCAGCCATTGGAGCCTGGTACCTCCTTAAAGAAAGGGAGATGAAATATGCCAGGGTTCTTGTAAAAATAAGTCTCTTAATGTTCATAGGCTCTTCATTCTTGCAATTTGCCACGGGGCATATGCATGCTGTGCAGGTTGAAAGAACTCAGCCGGTTAAGATGGCTGCCTTTGAAGGTCTCTGGGACAGCAAGGAAGGGGCTCCTCTTTCACTCTTTGGAATTCCCGTTGCCAAGGATAAAAAAACCTATTTAGAAATAGGAGTACCAAATGTACTGAGTCTCATGCTATATGGAGAACCCCAGGCGAAGGTAAGGGGACTCAATGAGTTCCCACAGGAGCTCCACCCGCCTGTTTTTATAACCTTTACCACATATCATGCCATGATAGCCCTGGGGACTCTCTTTGCATTCATATCCCTTCTGGGAATATACCTCATGAAAAAAGAAAAGCTCTATACAACTAAGTGGTTTTTAAAGTTGATTATAATAGCCTCTCCTCTTCCTGTAATAGCCAATGATTTAGGTTGGATGGCTGCAGAAATTGGCAGACAGCCCTGGGCTGTGTATAATGTTCTGAAAACTTCCCAGGCTGCCTCCGTAGTGGTCTCGGGCTGGGAAATACTCCTCACAATAATAATGTTCACCATTCTCTATGCCCTTCTCTTTTTCTTCTTTATGAAGTTCCTCTTTTACATAATAAAGAAGGGGCCAAGCGAGTTTGCAAATACAGAAGGATATGGAGGAGAATAATGGAAACGCTTACTATTTTACAGATAATATGGTTCTTTTTGCTGGGTATACTCTTCATGGGATATTCTGTACTTGACGGCTTTGACCTTGGCATAGGAGCGGCATTTCCCTTTCTCACCAAGGGCAATGAGGGAAGACAGACTGCCCTCATTCAATCCATAGGCCCGGTATGGGACGGCAATGAAGTCTGGCTCATAACGGCAGGAGGAGCTCTCTTTGCCGCATTCCCCCATGCCTACGCAACTGTTTTCAGTGGATTCTACCTTCCCCTCATGCTCGTTTTGCTGGGCTTGATTTTTAGAGCAGTTTCAATTGAATTCTTTTCTCTGGACAAAAAGAATCGAAAACTGTGGTCAGCAACATTCTTCATTGGCAGTGTCATACCCTCCATTCTCTTTGGAGTCGCACTGGGAAACCTCATACAGGGGGTTCCACTGGATAGTGCCATGGAATACAGAGGAACATTTTTCACTTTACTTCGCCCCTTCCCTCTTGTCTGCGGATTTTTGGGCTTGGCTGCCATTTTAATGCAGGGGTTTACATATGCCGCCATAAAAACCCAAGACGACCTCCACAGAGACTCCATCATTGGTGCCATGAAGGTTCTCCCTGTTTATGGAATACTTTTTGCCCTGTCCACGGTTCTGGCCTTTCTATGTGTAGAGGGAGCCGCCTGCAATGTTTTGGCATGGGTTTGTGCAGTGATATTTTACATCGTTTTAGCCCTGACATATTTAAGTCTTAAGCAGGGAATGGAAATAAAGGCATTCATTTTATCATCCTTGTCATTTCTCTCTCTTTGGGGAATTGTGGCAGCGGTGCAGTTTCCCATTCTCATAAAATCATCCATGCCCGGCATAGCGGACATTACCATTTACAATGCCTCTTCAGGAAAGCTGACCCTGTCGGTTATGCTGGGAATTGCAATACTGGGAGTCCCGCCGGTGTTGGCATACACAATATATGTCTATAGAATATACCGTGGAAAGATTTCACATATTGATATGAATACTTCTAAAAACAAATAAAATTGGAGGAAAAGATGAAAGATTATAATTTAGTTGTCATAGGCGGAGATGGAGCCGGCATGGGGGCAGCCTCTCAGGCCAGAAGGGTTCTTGAAGATATATCAATTACCGTTTTTGAAAAGGGGAATCACATCTCCTATGCAGGATGTGGCATTCCATACTTTCTGGGAGGATTGGTGGAAAGCTCCTCCTCTCTTCAGGCACTTGACAGAGAGAAGTTTTCAGAGAAAAAAAATATACAAATACACATACAAACCGAAGTTACAAAAGTGGACTTCAAAGGGAAGACTGTTACCTTTACCTCTCAGGGAAATACAGACAGTGTTAAATATGACAAGCTCATCATTGCCACAGGGGCATCCCCCATTATTCCTCCCATTGGAGGCATGGATAATGAAAATGTTTTTCTTTTGAGAAATCTCCAGCAGGGATTGGATATTCACGAGAAGCTACAATCGGGGGCTAAATCTGTTATTCTGGTTGGAGGAGGTTTTATCAGCCTTGAACTGGCCGAAGCTTTCAGAGCTCAGGGCCTTGAGGTAACCCTCATAGAAAGGCTGGACTCTGTTTTTCCTGCCTCATCTCCTGAAATACAAGAGAAGGTACAGGAAACTCTCCGAGAAAACGGTGTGAACCTAATGCAGGGCACAACCATTAACAATTTCACCGGCGATGGCAATTCCATTACTGCACATACCGACAATGGAGACTTCACCGCGGACTTCGCCGTTGTTTCAACGGGAGTAACTCCTGCAACGGATTTTCTCAAGAATTCTGAACTTGCCATGATGCCCAATGGAGCAATTATAATCGATGAAAAATCGCAAACTTCCATTAAGGATGTATTTGCCGCAGGGGACTGTGCCACTGTGAAAAATCTCATCACAGGCAAAGATGACTATATTCCCATTGCAACAACGGCAAACAAACAGGGAAGAGTCGCCGGACTTCAGGCAGCCGGTGTTACAACAGAGTCTTTTCCCGGAGCAATCGGTTCTCAGATTTTCAAAGTTTTCGACCTTGAGGTTGCCAAAACGGGATTCAATCTCAAGGACGCCCAGGAGCATGGTCTGGATGCTGAAGAGAAATCCGTGGTATGGCATTCCAGAGCCGGATACTATGGCGATAAATCAGCAAAGGTCATTGTAAACTTGACCATTTTAAAAAAGGATGGCACAGTCATTGGAGGAGGTATTTGCGGAGTTGACTATGCCGGTCTGAGAATTCACACCATTGCAGCTGCGGTAACTTCCAAAATGAAAATTCAAGATTTGGCATACTTAGACTTGGCATATGCTCCGCCATTTTCTCCCGTTTGGGACCCGGTTATTGCCGCTGCACAGAACTTCATTGTCAGGGAAAGCCGGGGCTTTTAGTCCCGGTTGAGAACTCTGGCGGGCCCCTCGGCCTGAACAACCCGAGACTTGGGCGGCACATCTTCTGTAATCCAGACATTGCCACCTATTTCCGCTCCCTTGCCAATTGTTACTCTTCCCAAAACAGTGGCCCCTGAATAAATTGTCACATCATCTTCCACAATGGGATGTCGCGGTATGGACTTTATGGGGTTGCCCTTTTCATCCAGGGGAAAACTCTTGGCTCCCAGGGTTACTCCCTGATAAAGGGTCACATTTCTTCCAATAATGGCAGTTTCTCCAATGACGGTACCTGTTCCATGGTCAATGAAGAAAAATTCCCCTATGGATGCACCGGGGTGAATATCAATCCCCGTTTTAGCATGGGCCATCTCTGATATTATTCTGGGAATGAGGGGAATTTTTAACTTATATAGTTCATGGGCAATGCGGTGATGGGTCATTGCGATTAGACTGGGATAGCTGAATATGGTTTCAGAGATACTTTGGGCAGCGGGGTCCCCCATGTATGCAGCCCGTGCATCCATTGTTAAGAGTTTTCTAACTTCAACAAGTGTTTCCATGAAGGAGGCTGTCAACTCCTTAGATTTGGAATCATAAACTCCACACTCCCGGGGGTCATCGCAGAAAAAACAGAACCCCCTTCTGATTTGCTCCGAGAGAATCATATAGATTTTATCGAGTTTAGCTCCTGTGTAATATTCAATTGTCCCGGCATGAATTTCGGAATTTCCAAAATATCCCGGATAGAGCACATTTCGAATGTGTTCCATGGCAGATTTAAGTTCCTGGAGGGAAATCATGGGAACATCATGTCCCTTTATATGGGAAATATCTCTGTAGGCATATTCGTTGGAAAGCTCCTTCACCAACTGACTAAACTTATCTTTGTAAAAACTGCTCACAATACCGCATTTTATCTCTTCCATTTTACTCTCCCATAAGTAACATTTATCCATGCTTTCTAAACTTCATAAAATCATTCAAGATAAAAAAGCAGGAAGGACTATTCCTCCGGGATATAGCTCCCCAATTAAAAATCCATTTTCAGCAAAACCTTGCCCCATTCCTTTTTATTCAGTGCATATTCAAAGGCTGCATGCAGCGTCTTCTCATCGCTAACTACAAATTTATTAGGTAGAATCAATCTTAAAACTTTTTCTTGAAGAATGGGATTCTTTAAATGAGAAATCAATTCCACATAGTCAAATCTTGAACTCCTACTCGATCCGAGGATAGTCAAGCCCTTCTCAAGAATATCCCTAGTATTAAGAGCTATTTTGTTTTCAGAAACTCCCATGAGTACAATTTTACCTACGGGATTTATCAAGTTTATTGCTGCATTTATTACATCTTGAGAGGCATCTCCACCAACGCACTCAAAGATATAATCAGGAGAGAATTCAGCCTTCTCTACATCAGAGAAATGAAGAGTATGAATAAAATCAAATTTGTCCAAGTTATCAAGTCCAATTAAATGAATATGGTCTTCGGGGAAGTTGAATACATACCTGATAATAAGTGCAGTGAAATAGCCCACAGGACCATCTCCAAAAATGGCAATGTGTGAATTGCGTTTCATTTCAATGCGCTTCACAGCATTATAAGAAACAGTGAGCAGCTCACTCATACATGCAACTTCATTGGGAACAGGGTCCGGAATTTTTAAAAGACAGCTAACAGGATGGAAAACCATATTTTGGGAAAGTCCGTCAAATCCACTTGAAAGAAATCTTACGAATTTACAATGGTTCTCATAAAGATAATCCGTGCCACAAAAAGAGCAAGAAGAAACAAGGGGATTGTAAGTTTCAGGATCATATATACATGCCGGGATATTGGGGATAATAATGACTCTATCTCCATTAGAAAGATGTGCCGCTCCATTGTCTTCTTCAACAATTCCAATGCCTTCATGTAAAAGAGCCATGGGGAGCTTCTTCTTTAAAGTCTCACGAGAACGCTTTCCTGCAAAATATCTTAAATCTGCCTGACATACGCTGGTAAGAGTGGGCCGAACTGCAATAAAATTATCTGTGACAAGTTCTTTTGTCTCTTCTTTAAGTTTAAAACTACCCGGAGATACCAGCTGAAAATTCTTAACATCGAAGGCTTTAATATAACCGGTATTTTTGTCAATAGCCCCTGCAAGTACAAGATCTTCAGCATTGGTGATCTTAATATTATTATAGGAGCCATTAACAATATTAACATCATTGCCATTGTTTAATACAAGTTTTACATCATCGGTTGCATTAGTAAAATTTTCTTCTCTCGCTTTATCATGGGCTGCCTTTATGATTCCATACTTAAAACCCTGTGGAGTTTGACCATTCATTAGATCCTTTCGATCAGGAATATCGGAAATAAATTCTTTAGAGTCCTTTACCACAATTGTATCAGTTGTGGGTACACAAACATCTGCAGCTCCAATTTTCTGAACGACTTCGATAGTTTCTTCGATTATTCTATCATCTACAAAAGGCCTTACTGCATCATGGAAGAGCAAAATATCATCATCATTATATTGAAATCCAACTAAAGCATTGTAGGAGGAATCCTTTCTTGTTTCTCCTCCGGGAATAACCCTAACGATCTTATTCAAATTGTAAGCCGATCTATACTTTTCAATTCGATCAATATATTCAGCATGAGAAACAACGATAATATGGTCAATGAGATTGTTTTTTTGGAATACCTCCAGAGTCTTAACAATTATCGGTCTTTTATTTACTGTCAAAAATTGCTTAGGGAGCCCCACTCCCATCCGGTTTCCAACTCCACCGGCCAAAACAATGGCATAAACTTTAGGCATATTCACTCTCTAATTACTATATTTCTTGAACAGTCTGGCCAATGCGCTCAGCTACAATCTCCATTTCTTCACAGGACAGGTCTCCCATATGAGAAACCCTTAGAAAACCATCGTCTTCAGGATTAGGGGCACACCAATAATCATATTTTTCTTTTAAAGTTTGAATTAACCTAAAAACAGATTTTCCCTCAGGAATATTGACAGCTGACATCGCATTACTCGATACTTCCGGAAAAATGGTCAAACCTTCTTTTTTAATAATATTTCTAAAAAATTCAGCCAGATTCTTATGCCTTAAAATACTTTGTTCAATGCCCTCTTGAATCAACTTATCTGTTCTTCTCAGTAATTGCAGTATTGCGACCATTGCCGGGGTAAATGGTGTCATACCGCGGGCAATATTGTCTAAATAAGTTTGAGCATCAAAATAATACCTGGACTGAGTAACTGACTTAAAACGTTGCCGGGCTTTTTCACTAAAAACGATGTGCCCTAAACCAGGCATTACGGCCAAGGCCTTCTGAGTCCCAACCAGAGCACAGTCTATATTCCACTGATCCATATAAAAATCATCAGCTCCAATTGAACTCACTGCATCAACAATAAAAAGTTTATTCAACCGATGAGTAATCTCACCAATCCTTTTCAGATCATAAAGGTACCCTGTGGATGTCTCATGGGCATTAACCAAAACTGCGGTAACATCATCTGAAATAATAGACTGCAGCTTATCATAATCCGGAGTTGTCCCCATTTTCACCAAGAATTCAATTACCTCAACCTTGAAACACTGGCACATATTAACCCATTTTTGACCAAAATTGCCTCCATTTATAACAACAACCTTGTCTCCCTCATTGAGAAGATTTACTATGGCCATTTCCATAAGTCCTGAGCCGGAAGAGGTTACAGTTAAAGGAGTTTCCTTTGTTTGGAAAATATATTTCATATTTTCAGTTAGCTTAAACATTGTCTCAACAAATTTTTCGCCTCTAAAATATGGCAGCTGCCCTATTTGGGCAATATCTGCAATTTCCTCTTCCATGGGAACCGGGCCGGGAGCTAGTAATAACATTATAATACCTCGTAATCGATACTTCTTAGCTTCAAGATTAACATTTTCTTTGAGTTAAAATTTATTGTAAATCTTTTTTCTAATAAGTTTAAATTACATCGCTAAATATGTACTTTTATCCTTAGTAAGGAAAGCTAAATGTCAAATCTCCAAAAACAGCTTAAAGAATAATTTAAAAAAATAAAAAAATTAACCTATTTCTATGTACCTCTTTATTTTTTAAATTGACATATTCTTGCCAGAAGAAGACCATTAAAATAATCAGAATAATTTCTATCAACTATAAAAAATCAAACAGGGTAACTTATGAAAATAATAATAATGGCTGCAGGAAAAGGAAGCAGGATTAGCCGTCATATACAAGGGAAAGCAAAATGCACTGTTGACCTGTTTGGAACACCTCTTATAAAAAGAACTTTTGAGGTCTTAACAAGATCTAAAATTACCGATATCGCTCTTGTTACCGGATACAAAGAATACTCTATTCTTAGACTTTTAGAAGACTATGACTTTACTCGCTTCTATAACCCCTTTTTTGATGTAACAAATTCCATAGCCTCTTTATGGATGGCAAAGGAATTTATCTCTTTAGATGAGGATCTGTTAATTATGAATGGAGATCTTTTTATCGAAGGTCATCTTATAGAAATTTTAGAAAACGAAAAAAAATCACCAATTCTTCTGGCTGACAGTTCGAGGATAGAAGAAGCTGACTACAGATTTCAATGGAAAAACAACCTTCTGATAAAAAGCGGTAAAGAGCTTAGTAATGACGAGACAACAGGTGAATATGTTGGTATTGCCAAAATATCAAAATCAGACATTCCGCTTTTCCTGGAAACGCTGGAAAAAATGATATTTAATCAAGAACACCATAAATGGTGGGAAGATATACTGTACTCCTTATCTCCACAGATTGATATCCATATTAAGGATATTAAGGGCAACTTTTGGGCGGAGGTTGACTACATAGAGGATTACCATAGAATTGTTGAATATCTCAAAGGTAAATAAAATGTTTGAAAAGAAACTTCTCTCACAAATAAAAAAACATCAAAAGTTGCCCGATGGTCTTTGGGCTACGGAGTTTGGTTTTAAAATTTCACAGTATACCACATATTTTTTCCTAAAAAAGGGTCTTTCGCCTAATTTTGTTTCACTTCTATCCTTTTCTGTTGCATCAATAGTGGCACTTCTCTTCTGCTTTCAAGATTATAAGTGCCTTATGGCAGGAGCAGTTTTATGGCAATTTAGTGCAATATTAGACTGTTCTGATGGAGATTTAGCCCGAGTCAGTGGGAAGAGTTCCTTACTGGGAGCATGGCTTGACAAATCGCTGGATCGCCTTAAAGAGTTTCTAATTTTTGGCTCTGCAACTTGGCATGTGTATATGACTACCCTTGACGGAAAAGGGATTTTTGTTCAAATTAAATATGCAGAATTAATCTTCTTGCTGGGCTTTATGATTATTCTCTTAATGACTCTTAGTGAATATATGTCCGATATCCAGGGGTTCTTAAAGCCATCTAACAGGAAAGCAAAATCCGTTCTATTCAATCGGTATATTCTAAGTATTGTAGATCTCAATGCATTAATGGTAACATTTTTTGCCCTCATTGGACATTTAGACATAATGCTTGCTTTTTATTTTTTGATCTTTGTTATAATGTTCCCATACCAGGTCGTTAAATCGGTAAAATATTTAAAATAAAGTACGGGGGCAGATCAATGAAACAAAAAAAGACTTATACATTTGATGAGATAGAAAAGACTCTGCAGACCCCAAAATCATGGTGGGCTGTGTTAACAGTTCTGCCCTTTGTCAGAAAAATTTCCTATATTTTCGCTAACTACACGGAGATTACCCCTAACATAATTACTACTATCAGCCTTTTGTTAGCATTTGTATCAACATATTTTTTTCAAAAAGGAGACTATATTTTTTTAGTATTGGGGGCTGTTTTCTATCAGCTTAGCTATATCTTTGACTGCACAGATGGAACAATAGCCAGATTAAAAAGAAATGGAAGTAGCTTTGGAAAAATTTATGATGAATTTACGGATAGCTTAAAAATATTCATAATCACCTTTGGCCTTTTTTATGGTCAATATAAAATAAACGGAATGGATAGTACATACCTTCATGCCGGTTATCTATTCCTTGGAGTCATGCTTTTGCACTATGAAAGATTAATTTTGCGAGATTTGACTTTTTCAGATTTCAAAGTAATAAAAATCTCATCAAAAAACAAACCCCGCTCTATAATCAACAAATATTTTAAATATATGGAAAACCACAAGCTCAAAGCTATACCTTCGGGGATAGAAGTTTTGGCATTTATCTATGTTATTGTCCCCATAGCCGCTCCCTCTCTCATAATTGAATCAACTATACTTGCCTCATGTTATCTTGTCTTGACTGCTATGCAACAGATGGTTAGCTATTACAAAACAAATTCTCAAAAAAATAAAAAATAAGCACACTGAAGGACCAGCGGGGTATGTGCCTCCGCCGCCTAAAAAATGACAAAAAAACTTGACACTTGCCACAATATTTTATATATTATACTCAGAGTGCTGATTTGATCTTCAGCTTGCGGGCACTTTAATCAACAGCTAAAGCGGATTCCTTCCCTAACTTTAACAGTTGTAATGTCCGCCATTAAAATTACCGGAGGGTTTTATTATGGCAAGGCAAGAAAAAAATCTCATTACCGAAAACTACTATTCAAGGAAAATGGATAGAAGTACTACGGAAAAAAATCGAAAATTTCTCATGGAAAATTTTACAAGTATTCTGGAAAACTCAGATACCATTTTGAAAAACAAAGAGATGTTCTTCTCTCTGCCCCTTTGTACATATGTGGGCACCACTTTGACAGGACTTCTCATGCTTCCCATTGGGTTGATGCTGCAACTATGGGAAGAGAATGTTTTCATCAATGAATGTGGTATCTGTGGCTACAGGGCTTACATTTTTAACGCACAGGGCTCTCTCCTCAGTGGCACAGCTACCTGGACTGAGTACTGTTTTCAATGCAATGAGGAGCGTTCTAAGAAACAGTGCAATGGCAAAATATTGGCTCTACCTCTTGAGAAGATGAACGAATATCCCAACAAAAGGGTGTATGAAAGATATGCCTTACAATCTTCTAATTGGTTTGATAAGTTAAAAGAGAAAAGAAGGGATAATAGAGTTGTCAAAGACTGGATTGAGGGTATACCATTTGAGGATTTAATTGCCCGCATTTCTCATTAATGGGACTTGATTCTAGATGTTTACATTGTACAGAGTTGTTTCTTCTATCTTCAAAAGACAGCTCTGTACAAATAGCTAATTTATCATTGTTAGAGCCAGTTGAACTGAAAAACCATCAAGCAAAACGCTCTATAATTTCTTTTGTGAGAGCCATGTAGTCTTCGGCACCATTGCTGTCGGGTTTATATTCAAAGATGGTTTTTCCCCAGCTTGGGGCTTCCTGTAGAGAAACATTTTCCCGGATAAGAGTCTTGAAGAGTTTGCCGGGCAATCGCTTCTCAGTTTCCTCCACAACCTCCCTGTTTATACTTTTATTTGTGCTGAACATGGTTGCAATTATACCCGAAATTTCAATATTCCTGTTTATCCTTTTTTTTACCATTTGAACAGCCTCAAATAGATTGTACATACCATGAAAAGGCAGGAACTGTGCCTGAAGAGGAACAAGAATGTAGTCACTTATTGCCAGGGCATTAAGTGTGAGTACTCCCAAGGATGGAGGACAGTCTATGAGCACATAGTCATAGCCCTCTAAGCCTTCCATGGCCTCCTTCAAAAGAAATTCCTTGGCAGGAAGAGGAATAAATTCAATACCCTTGAGGTCGGGACTTGAAGGCATGAGTTCAATACCCTTGGTCTTTACAATGATATCTTTGTAGCTCTTCTCTCCCTTTAGGACATCAAAAACCGAATTTTTAATTTTGTTGGGATTTACTCCAAGATGATAGGTTGACTGAGCCTGATGATCCATATCAATGACCAAAACTTTATGCTTTAAAATACTCATGGCAGCAGCCACATTTACC
>PDWI01006457.1_pt1 | contig 16627 bp, 15 predicted proteins | sample 1430891 | NCBI WGS metagenome assembly PDWI01 (sample SAMN01162508, study PRJNA174530) | Oral metagenome, whole genome shotgun sequencing project. | biome: Marine environment; feature: Marine mammal; material: Swab sample of the gingival sulcus; isolation source: swab sample of gingival sulcus...
GAAAATCGCAAAGAACGCACTCGCAGCAAACAAGCATGAGCGTTTTTCTTCCGACTTCGGTCTTCCGACTTTTGCATCTTCTATAAAGTTAGCTATTTGTTTTTACTTTTCCAAAAGTGTAGAAATGCGGGGTGAAAAAAATCTTGAAATTCTGGTTAAGATTCAAAAAAAATCAGAGTTTCCCGAATTTTTCAAAAACACCGGCACCAAATAGGGCAAAGTCATATTTTACCGGGTCTCTATGGTCAAATTCTTTCAAATTGCCGGTTAATTCTTCCACTGCTTTGCGGTCATTTTGTTTTCGCTCTAATAATCCCAGTGCGCGTGCCGTATTTCCGGAATGCACATCTAAGGGAATAAGCAATTCCGATGTAGATATTTTATCCCAAATGCCAAAATGAACGCCTCTTTTATCTTTTCGTATCATCCACATTAAGAATAGATTAATCCGTTTTGCCGCAGAATTTTTGTCTGTATTGGCAATATGCTTTTCCGTTCTTTGTTCATGTGGAAGCTCAAAAAATATTTTTCTGAAATAACTGATTGCCTCAAACATATTTCCTTTGTCTTTCAGTGCTTTGGAAAAAACGGCTTCAAGTCCGCCATGCTGTCTGTAGATATGTTGCAGCGATTGAATAAAAAAACGGAAATCAACAGGCTTAAAGGTTCTGTGTCCGATTTCCGGAAGTTGTTTTATAGCATCTTGTTCGGCATTTATTATAAATTCGTGCGGATTGTGATGCAGGGCAGACATCATTTTTTGAGCATTGTTAATAATCATGCTTCGTTTGCCCCAAGCAATGCTGCTTGTAAGAAATCCGGCAATTTCAATATCTTCTTTTTTGCTGAATTGATGCGGAATTTGAATAGGGTCACTTTTTATAAAATCGGGTCGGTTATAGGCATCGTGTTTTTCATCTAAGAAAGTGCGGAGTTCTTGTTTGCTGAGCATAATAATAAAAACTTAGTCGATTAATTTTTTGCAAGCGGCGAAAATTTCTTCCGGACTAATTGAGTGCATACATTCCAATGTTTTTTTATAACAAGCTTTATTTCCGAAGACGGAACAAGGACGGCATGTGAGTTTTTCATTTTGAATAATGTGATGCCTTTCGGGAGCAACAAAAGGTGTGAAACCCGCAAAAGGGTGCGTAGCACCCCAGATAGAGATAATTTTTGTGGAAGTGAGTGCCGCAATATGCATATTGCCCGAATCCGGACTAATCATAATGTCTAAGTTGTCCATCAGTTCAATTTCTTCTTTAAATGAGAATTTGCCGATAAGCGATAGAGTATTCGGAAATTTTGCCGAAATTCTTTCTGCGATATCTTGTTCTTTTTTGCCGCCGCCGAATAAAAAAACATAAAAGCCGGCTTCCGTAAGTTTTTGGATGAGTATTTCGCTTCTTTCGAGCGGATATTGTTTGCTTTCATGCTTTGCAAATAAGGCAATTCCAATTCTTTTAGGCTTATCTTTAATAAGTTCCGCAACGAGCTTGCTTTTTATTGTGGATGTATAAGTCGGCGAATAAGTAAGTTGTATCGGAAAACCGGCTTTGCCAAATGTGGCGGCATAGCGCATTGTCGTATGTGTTAAACTTTTGCGTATTTTGTGTTTTTTGCGCGTCAAGCGTTTTTTTTCTTTTCTGCCTTTGTTTATCATAAAACATTTTTTTCCCGCAAGGCTGAAGAAAAAAACTAATAATTTACTTCGCAACACATTGTGAATATCAATAATTATATCGGGCGAAAAAACTTTTTCGACTTCTCTGTATAGAGCAAACAGTCCTTTTATTCCTTTGTGTTTGCCCTTTAAGTCCGGGTTTACAAATTGGATATTTTCAACATCCTTAAAAAAAACATTATAGGCTTTGTTTGTCATCAGAATAATCTCAGCCTTTTTGTATTTTCGGCACACGGCTTTTATAACCGGAACGCTTAGCGCAACGTCGCCCATTGCCGACAGTCTGATAACCAACAGTTTCATTGTGTCAAATGTTTATTTCTTTGCAGATGCTCTTAAAAAGGGATTTAAATTCGGGTCGTTATACATCTTCATTTGTTTATATGTTTTTATGACCGCTTTCCCTGTCTTGATATTTTCAAACAATTGTTCTATGGCTAAAGTCAGGTCTTTTCTTTGCTGAAGCAATACATTTAATTTAAAGGTACATTTCTCGATATGTGCTTTTTCGGCATCATTTCGTTCTGTTTCTAAACGCATGTGATAAATTTTCAGGTTTAAAATAGAAAGCCTGTCAATTGCCCATGCCGGTGTTTCCGTTGCAATAAATGCGTTTTTTTCGGCATTGATGTCTTTAAATTTATCAAAAAAAAGTTCGTCAATCTGTTCCACCAAATCAGTCCGTTCTTGATTGGAAGCATCAATTCTGCGTTTTATTTTTAAGGCTTTGTCCGGAGCAATGGAAGGTTCGCGTATAATATCTTCAAGTTTCCATTGAATCGTATCAATACGATTTTTTTTGTATAAAAGATTTTCTAAACTATTATCATCAAATGGATTTTCCCATTTTAAATCAATATCGTTTTTTTTATAATAATCATTTATACTTTGTTCGAAAATTTCGTTAAATTTTTGTATATCAATCATTTTAATTGTTGTTTTGCTTGTTTTGGTTTTCAAAATTAAGAAAAAAAATGAAGGTTTCCGGTAAAATGATAACTTTGTGCAATTGTTTAAGAAAAGTTTTATGTTAAAATTAGGAAAAGTAGAAAAGTTTTCGTTCGGATATGCAGTACTCAGACTGTATGCTAAATTTATACATGATTGTATTTTTTATAAGAAGGTAGAATATATCGGCATGGAAAATATTCCGAGAGACAAGCCGGTATTAATTGCCCCCAACCATCAAAATGCTTTAATGGATGCTTTGGCGATAATATTTGCCCAAAACAGGCAAGTCGTTTTTTTGGCGCGTTCCGATATTTTTAAGAAGAAACTCATAGCTAAAATCCTTTTCTTTCTTAAAATTTTGCCTGTTTTTCGTTTTCGAGACGGCAAAGAAAATTTGAAATATAATGATGCGGTTTATCATAAAAGCATTGAAGTTTTAAAACAAAGACCGGTGGTTATTTTTCCGGAAGCAACGCATATTGACAAAAAGCATTTAAGAAAACTTAAAAAAGGCATACAACGCATTGCTTTTATGTTGGAAGAGGAAAGTGATTTTAAGGCTGATGTACACATTATTCCTACGGGAATATATTATTCCAATTATTGGAACTTCAAATCCAAACTGATTGTATCTTTTGGAAAACCTTTGAGAGTAAAGGATTTTGAGGAAGATTATAAAAAAGATAAGGTTAAAGCAATGGTCAAATTAGGCAATGCAATGGCTGAAAAAATTAAAGCTGAAATTGTGCATGTGGAAGATTTGACTTACCATGATTCATATCTTCTTTTAGCTGAAATTTGTGAAGACGAAAGTGCAAAAGCATTATCAATTAAGCCGGATAGCTTACGCCACAAAATAAAATTGCAACAAGATATTATTCGTAAAGCAGACTTGTTGAAGGAGCAAGACCCGAAAACTTTTGAAGAGCTTCAAAGCAATTTAAAAAAATATAAAACTACATTAGATAAACTTAAACTGAAAGACCGAGTTGTCGGGCAACCTTTTTCAATGGTTAGATTGTTGTTTAATAGTTTTCTGCTATTACTCTTTTTGCCGGTGTTTATATATGGAGCTTTAACAAATATAATTCCGTATAATTTGCCCGGACTTGTAACAAACAAAATAAAAGACCGACAATTTGTGAGTTCCATAAATTTTGTTTTCGGCTTGTTAATTTATCCCATTATTTATTTGTTGCAGGCACTTTTTGTCTGTTTCTTTACGAAGTCATTGTTGATATATGCGGCTGTATTTTTTAGTTTTCCCCTATTTGGTGTGGCAGCATTTATGTATTCAAGGTTATTTGTTAAAACATCGGCTAATTATCGATACAAAAAAATATACAATACCGAGAACGGAAAATCTTTGCAGAAATACAGAGCGGCAATAATTGCAATAATGAAAGACTTAAAATAAAAAAATGCACCTTGCGAAGGTGCATTTTTCAATAAAAGTTTGTGCTTTTTGCTATTTACCACCAATAGATTTTTTAAGGTCTTTAGCAGCATTTTTAGCGTCTTTTGCAGCGTCTTTTGCATCTTTTGCAACCTCATTAGCACCTTCTTTAGCAGCATCAACAGCTCCTTTGGCGGCATCTTTAGTTGCTTCAACAGCTCCTTTAGTTGCATCAACTGCATCTTTGGCGGCATCAGTAGTTGCATCAACTGCATCTTTGGCAGCATCAGTAGCCTCTTTAGCAACCTCAGCAGCTCCATCTTTAGCAGCATCAGTAGCTTCTTTTGCAGCTTCTTCAATTTTGTTTGTAGCGGCTTCAATAGCATCTTTTGCATTTTCTTCATCATTTCCGCAAGATGTGAAAACAGTGGTAAATCCAAATACGAATGCTAAAGCAATAATTGATAAAAAACGTCTTTTCATGATAATTCAAATTAAAATTAATAAATGTTTTTGTCATACAAATATATTAATAAAATTTTAAAAATGTTAATAAAAGTTAAGTTTTTTATCACCGCAAAGTAAGTTTTTGATTTATTTAAAGCCTTTTTTTTAGTTATTAGTCTATTTATTGCTTTGTATGTAACTGTTAAACATTATATTATGATTGTTGCTTGCTTTTACTTAGTCCTTTTTTCGGAAAAAGAAATTTTTTGTAAATTTTTATTTTTTTCGGTAAAATTGAACGCATTTATGCCTTTTCGGATAAAAAAATAAGATAAAACGAAAATTTTTATATATTTTTGCATCGGAAAAAAAGTATTTATGGATTTAAGAACAACGTATTTGGGTTTGGAATTAAAGAACCCTTTGGTTATAGGCAGCTCGGGTTTGACCGATAAGCTCGATAAAATAAAAAAAGCCGAAGAGCATAATGCCGGAGCCGTAGTGCTAAAATCGCTTTTTGAAGAACAAATTGCGGCAGAAGCAGATAAACTGTCTTCCGGTGATAATAATGACTATCCGGATGCTTATGATTATATTCAACAATACGCACAAGACAGAAAGATAAATGATTATCTTGATTTAATAAAAGATGCAAAAACAGCGGTTGATATTCCCCTTATAGCAAGTATCAATTGTGTTGATGCAAATGAATGGATCGATTTTGCGCGGGATATTGAGAATGCGGGTGCCGATGCTTTGGAGTTAAATATTGCTTTGTTGCCTTCCGATCCTTTTGTTGAAAGCAAGGATAATGAAAAAATGTATTTTAAAATTACCGAAAAAGTACGAAAAGCAATTTCAATTCCTATTTCAGTGAAAATTGGTTATTTCTCGGCAGGTTTGGCAAACTTGATATATAATTTAAGTGCATCGGGAAATGTTAACGGTATTACGCTTTTTAACCGTTTTTACAGTCCGGACATTGATTTGGATACTTTGGAAATAACATCTTCAAATGTATTCAGTTCTTCCGAAGAATATACCTTACCTTTGCGATGGATTGCTTTATTATCGGAAAAAATTGATGCGGATATGGCAGCAACTACCGGAATTCACGACGGCAAAACTGCGGCAAAACAAATTCTTGCCGGAGCATCGGCTGTTCATGTTGTTTCTGCTTTATACAAGCACGGTACTGAATATATAAATAAGATCTTAGATGATTTGGAGAACTTAATGAAAAAGCATGATTTCAAATCTATTGAAGAAATGAAAGGAAAACTGAGTTTTCATAATATTAAATCTAATAAAAACTACGAGAGAATACAGTTTATGAAATATTTTAGCGGTATCTCTTAATAAAAACTAAATAAGTAAAATAAATTAAAATAAGTATGGAAAATAAATTAAACGCTGTTGTAACTCAGGTTATTCAAGTTTCAGAAACAATGAAAATTTTTAGAATTGCGCCGGACGGTTGGGAGCTTCCTGATTTTGAACCCGGACAATTTGCCGCATTGGCTTTGCCGACTTCTTCTCCGAGAGTTGAAGGTGCGACACCGGAAGAGGATGCTGCAGACCCCAATAAAATGATAAAAAGAGTATACTCTATTGCATCCTCTTCAAAATCAAAACAATTTATTGAATTTTACATCTCATTGGTACGTTCGGGTGCTTTAACTCCGCGATTATTCGCCTTGAAAGTTGGAGACCGAATTGAACTCGGTAAAAAAATGGTAGGCATGTTTACTTTGGAACAAGTGCCGGAAGACCACAATATTGTTTTAGTTGCAACGGGAACAGGAGTTGCACCTTATGTCAGTATGTTGCGTTCGAATGTTTTGGGCGACGGAAAAAGAAAAATTGCCGTAATCCACGGAGCAGCCAATTCTTGGGATTTGGGATACAGTTCGGAACTGATGCTTTTGGAGAATATGTCTGACAGATTCTCATACTTCCCGACAATTATTAATGGAGACAAAGAACATACACCATGGGGCGGAGATACTCGTTATGTTCAAGATATGTGGGAAGCAGGTGTTATTTCGGATAAATGGGGCGTGAAACCTACGCCGGACAATACACATATATTTTTATGCGGAAACCCGAAAATGGTAAAAAGCATGTTTGAAATGCTTGATAAAGATGGGTTTAAAGAACATAAAAGAAAAGAACCCGGTCAAATACATGTAGAAAGCTGGGGATAAAAATAATTTATAAAGTGCATAAAAAGCACCGATTTTATCGGTGCTTTTTTTATCCCAAGTTTTTTATCTCGTATTTCGAGACTTCTTCAGAAATTTCGAAATGCGGGTTAAAAAAACTAAAGAATAAAAAAACCGGCACTAACTACCGGTTTTTCTAAATTTATGAACAAAAAAAACTTTGCAACTATTTCTTCACTTTTAAAACAGTTTCTATAATCTGTTCAAATTGCTCTTTACTGCGATAACCTATAATTTGTTTATAATTACCGTCGGCAGGGACAAATAATACCGTTGGAATACTCCTTATCTTAAATAAGTTTGCCAATTTAGCTTGTTGGTCGGTATTAACTTTATACACCTGCAATTTTTCGCCGTACTCTTTTTGTATAGCTTTTAAATGCGGAGCAATCATTTTGCAAGGACGACACCAGTCCGCATAGAAATCTATTATTACCGGTTTTTTTCCGATATATTTCCATTTGGCATTTTTGGAATAATCCCAAATATTCTGCTTAAAACTTGCCTCGTCTAAACGTTCTACTTTCTGAGAAAATGCCGACATAAAAGTAAGCATAAACACAGAAAAAATTATTATAATCTTTTGGTTCATTTTTTTTATTTTAATTATTCAATAGCGAATTTCGTACCAAAATAATAAATGCAATAAAAATCACTGTTACAAATATCACTTAGTACAAAACAGGCTTTCGCCTTATTCCACTTTCAAAACATCGGCAATTGCTTTTTTAAAGGTGTCTTTTGGCAAAGCACCTACCGACATTTGCGGTTGTCCTTCTTTGGGGACAAACAACAAGGATGGAATACTTTGAATACCGAACATGCCTGCCAATTTTCGCTCAACCTCAGTATCTATTTTATAAATATCAATTTTTCCTTCATATTCTCCGGCCAATTCGTCCAAAATAGGAGCTACCATTTTACAAGGCTGACACCAATCTGCATAAAAATCTATGATACAAGGTCTTTCACCTTCAAATTTCCAATCTTTATTTGCTTCGAAATTAAAAACTTTACTTTTGAATGTTTCTTCATTTAAAAATTCTACTTTTGCCATTTTAACTTTATTTATATATTTATATATTTAGATTTAATGATTTGACGAATTTAATATCAAACAATATGCCTTTTTTATATTTTGGCAAATAAGACAAAAAAATATGACATAATTGCCGTTTATTCGTTTTATTTTACAAAAAAAAATAATTTTGTCAGATATTAGAAAATAATCACAAGTTTGTATTCAATAAAAAAAAGAAAATGTCTCAATATAAAAGATACCTTGTAACATCTGCTTTGCCCTATGCAAACGGGCCTGTTCACATCGGTCATTTAGCCGGTGTATATATTCCCTCCGATATTTATGTGCGCTATTTACGCTTAAAAGGGAAAGATGTCATTTCCGTATGCGGCAGTGACGAGCACGGCGTACCCATAACTTTAAAAGCAAAAAAAGAAGGCGTAAGCCCGCAAGAAATTGTGGACAGGTATCACAACATTATAAAAAAATCTTTTGAAGACTTTGGAATTGCCTTTGATATTTATTCGCGTACAAGCAACAAAACTCATTATGAAACAGCTTCAAAGTTTTTTAAAGATTTGTATGATAAAAATGAATTTACGGAGAAAACAACCGAACAATATTACGACACCCGGGAAAAACAATTTTTAGCCGACCGCTACATAAAAGGTACTTGCCCGAAATGCGGTGCCGAAGATGCCTACGGAGACCAGTGTGAAAAATGCGGCAGCACCTTAAATTCAACCGAGCTAATAAATCCGAAATCAACCCTAAGCGGTGCCGAGCTTTCGCTGAAAGCAACCAAACATTGGTATTTGCCCTTAGACAAACATGAAGCTTTTTTAAAAAAATGGATACTGGAAGAGCATAAAGAATGGAAAACCAATGTTTACGGACAATGCAAATCATGGCTTGATAACGGTTTGCAAGCACGTGCCGTAAGCAGAGACTTGGAGTGGGGAGTTCCGGTTCCCGTAGAAAATGCCGATGGCAAAGTGCTGTATGTATGGTTTGATGCTCCTATCGGGTATATATCGGCAAGCAAAGAACTGACCGATGACTGGGAAAAATATTGGAAAGACAAAGAAACCAAACTCGTGCACTTTATCGGAAAGGATAATATTGTTTTTCATTGCATCATCTTCCCCGCTATGTTAAAAGCGGAGGGTTCCTATATCTTGCCGGATAATGTGCCGGCAAATGCTTTTTTAAATTTAGAAAACGATAAAATATCAACTTCTAAGAATTGGGCTGTATGGTTGCATGAATATTTGGAGGATTTTAAAGGCAAACAAGATGTTTTGCGTTATGTTTTAACGGCAAATGCTCCGGAAACCAAAGACAGTGATTTTACATGGAAAAATTTTCAGGCAAGAAACAACGGCGAGTTGGTAGCCGTACTCGGCAATTTTATCAACCGAACCTTAGTGCTGACAAAAAAATATTTTAATAACAGCATTCCGGCACCCGATACAATTTCCGACACAGACAAAGCGATTTTAGAGGAAATACTTATTGCAAAAAGAGAAATTGAGACAAATATAGAAGTGTATAAATTCAGAGATGCCCTGAAAGCATACATGAATTTGGCACGTGTCGGAAATAAATATCTTGCCGACGAAGAACCGTGGAAACTTATAAAAACAGATAAAAAAAGAGTTGAAACAATTATATATGTCGCCAATCAAATAACCGGTGCATTGGCAATTTTGGGCGAACCGTTTTTGCCTTTTATGTCTGCAAAATTGAAGCAAATTATCAACATGAAAGATACCTCTTGGGAGCAAGCAGACACAAGCATCCTAAAAGCCGGTCATGCAATCAATGAGCCTGAATTGCTCTTTGAAAAAATTGAAGACGCAGAAATTCAAGCACAAATTGATAAATTGCTCAAAACAAAAGAAAGCAACAAGTCTGAAAACATCGAATTAAAGCCCTTAAAGGAAACTATTCAATTTGATGATTTTCTGAAACTTGACATAAGAACGGCAAGGATATTGAAAGCCGAAAAAGTTGCAAAAACGAAAAAGCTCTTAAAACTGACCTTAGATACCGGAATTGATAAACGTGTTGTGGTTTCGGGCATAGCCGAATTCTACGAGCCGGAAAATATTATCGGCAAAAAAGTGCAAGTGTTGCTTAATTTAGCTCCAAAGAAACTAAAAGGAATTGAATCGCAAGGGATGATTTTAATGGCAGAAAGCCCCGACGGGAAATTGTGTTTTGTTTCTCCGGAAGAAGATTTTGCAAACGGTTCAACAATAAGTTAATTGTTTTACGTTTTAATATTATAACAACAAAAAATCAGTATATATGTTTTTTATCATATTTATATTATCTGTTTTACTTATTGCGGCAGCACTCATCGGTTTGGGCATACAAACTTTTTTTTCAAAGAAAAAAGCATTTCCCGAAACACGTGTAGGGCATAATAAAAACATGCGAAAAAATAAAATTTATTGCATCAAAACGCAACAGCGCATATTGGACAAAAATTACAAAGAGAAAAAACATATCATAACAAGTTGCTCAGACTGTTAATATTATGTATTCTTCAACTATTTTTCATAAAACAAAAGCAGTTTTGCTGCTAAGTTTATTTTTGTTTAAGGTTTCGGTGCTTTTATCGCAAAGCAGTTTATCGGCACGCGTGCTGACGGTTAGTGCACATCCTTTTGCAAAAGAAAATTTGGTTTTACATAAAAACACCCTTGACAACAAAGGCTATCTTACATTTGAACCCGGATTAGTTCTTTCTTATGACCGCTATCTTGTAAAGAAATTGTCGCTGCGTGTTTCTGCCGCTCTGATGAACGACCGCTATAACACGCTTGCCGGATACGGGCAAATAATGCTGAAATATAAACTCTTTAAATATTACAAACATTCTTTATATCTTGGTTTTGGTCCGGCAATTTTTTTTGAAACGGATAAATCCGATATCCCGAATTATGTCAATGAGGCAGCTTACAAAACAAGCCCGAATACCATGTATAAATTCGGGTTCATCAGCGGAATGATTGAATACAATTATTATATTTCCAAAGAGCTTGATTTTGCCCTGAGCTTAAACCATACACATGCGCGCTCTTTTGCTTTAAGTTTGGGGGTTCGCATTGATATCCCCGACCCTAACGGAAAAGGTTGTGATTGTCCGAGTTTTCGATAAAAATATTTTTGCATAAGGCAAAAAACGGCGTTTTTTTATATTTTTACTCAAAAATTAAAGTAAGATGCGAAAACTTTTTTTGATACTCTCTGTTTTTTTGTCCGTGCAGATGTATGCACAGCAATACTCTACAAAATCGAAACGAGCCATAGAGTACTTTCACAAAGCACTTGAAGCCTATAATTCTTATAACTACAAAGAAGCGGTATATTGGTCAAAAGAAGCCTTGGATAAAGACAAAAAATTTATTGAAGTGTATTATTTGCTCTCCGATGTTTATGACGAAGTAAAACGTCCCGATTTAAAAATTGCCATGCTGAAAAAAGCCGTTGAAATTAAACCCGACAAAAGTGCCTTGGCATGGTACACCTTGGCAAAAACAGAACTTTCAATAGGCAAATATGCAGCAGCCAAAGGCAATTTCGAGCAAGTAAAAAAATACGACAAGCAAAAACAGTTTGAGAAAAAAGTCGATACATATATAAAAAAATGTGATTTCGGTATTGAAGCCATGCAAAAGCCGGTTGAATTTAACCCTCTAAATTTGGGCAAAAATATCAACTCGGAATTTAACGAATATTTGCCGAGTTTAACTGCCGACGAACAAACGCTTATATTCACCAGATTGGTGCCCGAACAAGCTGTGTCCTACAATGCAAATGCCGAAAAACAGGAAGATTTTTACTATGCACAAGAAAAAGAGGGTGTTTTTATGCCCGCAAAATCGTTGGGGAAGCCCTTAAATACGTTCGGAAATGAAGGTGCGCAATCCATTTCTGCCGACGGGCAACTTTTGTTTTTCACCTCTTGCGAATACGAAGACGGAAAATCGGCACACGGATACACTTTCGGAAGTTGCGATATTTTTGTTTCGCATAAAGAAGGCGATAAATGGGGCACTCCGAAGAACTTGGGAAAAACCGTAAATTCATCTTATTGGGAATCGCAACCCTCTTTTTCGGCAGACGGCAAAACCTTATATTTTGCCTCCAACCGACCGGGCGGAATAGGCGGTATGGATATTTGGAAAACATCCATGAATAAAAACGGCAGCTGGACAAAACCGGTCAATTTGGGCGAACCGATAAATACCGAAAAACACGAACAGTCTCCTTTTATTCATTTTGATAACAGAACTTTATATTTTTCGTCAAACGGACATCTCGGCATGGGCAAACAAGATTTGTTTCTTTCGCGCAAGGACAGTTCAGGCAAATGGCAAACACCCGAAAACTTAGGCTATCCCATAAACACTTTTGACGAAGAAGTCAGTTTAGTTATCAACACCAAAGGAAATACGGGCTATTTTGCTTCATCAAAAAAATCGGAATTCGGCGGCATGGATTTATACCGCTTTAAAATGCCCCCCCAAAAAAGCCCGCAAGCAGTAAGCTATGTGCAAGGAATAATATACGACAAAGAAACCGGCGAGAAATTATCGTCGGCAATTCGCTTAATCAATATACACACAAAAAAAGAAGCGGCGATTGCATATTCCGACCAAACAAGCGGCAAATATTTAGTTTGCTTGCCGGCAGGCAAAGATTACGCCTTTAATGTGTCGAAAAAAGGTTATTTATTTTTTTCCGAAAATTTCAGTTTAAGCAATCTTACGGACAGCTTGCAGGTTTTTAATTTTGACATTCCGCTTTCACCCTTAAAAAAAGGCGAAAAGATTATTTTAAAAAATATCTTTTTCGATACCGATTCCTATGAACTGAAACCGACTTCTTTTGTTGAATTGGAAAATATCTTAGATTTTTTACAAAATAATCCCGGAATAAAAATAGAAATAAGCGGACACACAGATAATACGGGCAATGAGGCACATAACAAACAACTTTCTTTCAACAGAGCAAACAGTGTTTATAAATATCTTATTAAAAACAAGATAAACAAAGAGCGTTTGAGTTGCAAAGGCTACGGAAGTTCAAAGCCTATCAGCCAAAACAATACGGAGGAAGGCAAACAAAAAAACAGGCGAACGGAATTTAAAATAATGTAGCATCTGAAAGTTGCCGACAATTATTATTTTTGTAATGACTAAATTTTATTTGTGCTTTTTAACTCGATACATTTTATTATTTTTCTTCCGATTGTCGTAATTGTCTTTTTTTTACTGAAAAACGTAAAAGCAAGGCAAATATTTTTGGTCGCGGCAAGTTGGTTCTTTTATTCGGTTTGGAAACCGGAATACATCTTTTTGTTGCTGGCATCAACTTGTATTGATTATTTTGTGTCCTTAAAAATGCAGCAATCTTCTGCCGAAAGGAAAAGAAAACTTCTGCTTTGGATAAGTATTGCCGGGAATCTGCTTATTTTGTTTTCCTTTAAATATTTTTATTTTTTCGATAAAAACATTGCTCGTTTTTTAGCGTATTTTCAGCTTTTTGATTACGGTCAAAGTTCCTATTTTTCCGACTTGCTTTTACCGGTGGGAATTTCGTTCTATACCTTTCAAACAATGAGCTATACCATTGATGTGTATAAAAGACGTATTTTGCCGGAAAGAAATTTTGTGAAATATGCCTTGTTCGTATCGTTTTTTCCGCAATTGGTTGCGGGGCCCATTGAACGAGCCGAAAATTTGTTGCCGCAATTCGACAAACTTACAAAAATAGAGTACAATAGAATCAGCAAGGGGTTAAAACTCATTTTTTGGGGATTTTTTCAAAAAATTGTTATTGCCGACACCTTATCGAGCATCGTCAATGTCGTATATAATCATCCCGATTCTTATTTCGGTATGGATATTTGGCTGGCGACTCTGCTTTTTGCCGTTCAAATTTATTGCGATTTTTCCGGCTATACCGATATAGCACGCGGTACAGCTCAAATATTAGGCTATCAATTACGCATTAATTTCAACTTGCCCTATTTTGCAAAATCCTTTTCCGATTTTTGGCATCGCTGGCATATCTCATTGAGCACTTGGTTTCGCGACTATGTGTATATTCCGCTTGGCGGCAACCGCACAGGTTCTGACTTGCGTTTTGCCTTTAACATACTCTTTGTTTTCACTTTAAGCGGTTTTTGGCACGGTGCCGGCTGGACATTTGTTATTTGGGGTTTTTTACATGGCTTTTATTATCTTGCCGAACATTTTTTCCCGTATAAAATCTTAAAAAAAGAAAACGCTTTAAACAACATATTGCGCATTATTTTTGTATTTACTGCCCTTAATTTTGCTTGGATATTTTTTCGTTCTCAGTCCGTAAGCATTGCGCTGACGCTTATAGAAAATGCCTTTGATTTTTCCGGAACAAGGCTTAATTTCGACCGTTTTCTTTTGTTAAAAAGTATGTTTTTTATCGGCATTATATTTTTGGTACACTTGATAGAACGCAAGCAAGATATTATTACTTACCTATCCGAAAAAAACGTAATAGTTCGCCGGGCAATATATTACATTGTCGGATTAATCATGCTGTTTTTCGGGAATTACGGAATACAAGAATTTATTTACTTCCGATTTTAAACCCGCATTTCGAGACTTTTGAAAAGTAAAACCAAAATGCTAACTTTTTACGATTTCATGGCTTTTGGCAAATAGCAAAATCCCTTTTGGAAAATAGGGTGTAGGGAGATTGATGCTTTTTAAAAAGCATTAAATTGCAGTGCATTAATACCTTACAAATTTATTTAGATGGAGTCATTATCTGCAAAAATTGCGAGTGCCGAAAAAAAATAAAAAAAATAGCATAAAATTTTTATTTTTAAAATATAATTATATGTATATTTGCTGGAAATCTTAAACTAATTTCCATGAACAGCTATAAAACTCAGTTAAACCAAGATTATGTAAGCGGAATGCAAACCGATACGGCAGGCAATTTTTACATATACGGTAATTTTAGAGACAGTATAAAATTAGGCAATCAAACAATACACGCTGCCGGCAACTTCGATTCTTTTCTTGCAAAATACAGTCCGGAAGGAGAAACGCTCTGGATAAAAAACTACGGCAGTGTCGGATATGAAAATATTACTTCGGCAGCTGTTGACCCAAATGGGAACATCTATATTGCCGGAAATTTCATGCAGGCATTAGTATTTGAAACCGACACACTCTTTGCCGAAACTTTTTTAGATAATTTTTTGATAAAGTACAATTCTTCCGGCGAAATAGTCTTCAAAAAGAACATTGGTTCGGCAAGTAAAACAAACGAAATATTTGTAAAAGTATTAAGCGACAGCCTTGTTTTGTTGGCGGGTTCTTTCTACGACACAATGAATTTTCAAGGGAATATCTTAGAATCACAAGGAGGAGCAGATATTTTTATCTTTAAACTTGCCGGAGACGGCACACTCATAGACTTTGTCCAAACAGGCGGCATCGGGAACATCAAGCTAAATGACTTGCTTGCGGATGAAGACAATAATGTGTATATCGGCGGATATTTTGAAAACAAGGTTTTATTGCATAATGATTCCATTAGTGCATTCGGCAGAAAAGATGCTTTTGTGCTAAAATACAATTCCGAGCTGGAACCGGAATGGAGCAAACACCTTGGTTGCATGCTTGATGCAGAAGTTAAAAAGCTGGTTATAAATACGAAAGGGCAATTGATTGTTGCCGGAGAGTTCCGAAAAAAAATAAAAGTTAAGAAAAATAAATTTTTAAAATCAAAAGGAGCAAAAGATATTTTCAGGCTCATTTACGATGCAAGCGGAAAACTAAAAAAGCATAAAAGAATCGGCGGTAAAATGAATGAAGAAATTTATACGCTACAAATAGATAATGCGGGCAATACATTAATAAGCGGAAGTTTTAGCGGAAAATTGAAAATAAAAAATAGGACAATAAACAGCCAAAACGAAAACAATGATTTATTTCTTGCAAAATTTGATGACCGTAACAAACTAAAAGATTTAGTGCAATTTGGCGGCAGGCAGCAAGATTATATAAGCACAACCGCACAAGGTGCCGACAGCAGTCTGTATATTGCCGGCGGATTTGACAAAAATTTTATTTTTGACCCCGACAGCCTGAACACGGGCAATGAAAAAGACATATTTATCATAAAACTAAGCAAATGTTCAGAGCCGGAGTATGCCAACAACAATATTTTTAAGAAAGAAAATATTGCCGTAACAGCCAATACTTTTTATGAAGGGCATGAGGGCATAATCCCGGAAAGTGAAAATCAGGATGAGCCGGCAGCAAATCAAAACACAAGGGTTGATGCCGAAGATAAAAACAAGGATACGGACAAAAGACCAAAACCGAATTTAAACATTGAGGTATTTCCAAACCCCTCAGAGGGCAAATTTACCATGCTTGTGCATAATGCCCAAAAAAAAGTGCCCCTTCAATATGAAATATATACCCCCGAAGGCAAGTTGCTTACAAAAAGAAGTACGAAAAAACCGATTGTAGAGATTAATTTGGAAAAACAAGCCCCGGGCAGCTATTTTTTAAGAGTAAAAAATGAACAAAACATCATAGATAAAACATTAATAATAACATTAATAATCCTTAAATAGTGCTTGTAAGAAAACGACATAGACAACGAGGCTTGAGTACTTCGAGGTTCAAGATCTAAAAATAAAATTATGAAGTTTACTCCGGCAAATCAGAAATTTGAAAATTATAAAAATAAACATATGAAACACCCATGATTAAGGTTTAATTACACAACGGAATGATTATTTACCAACACTATTAATTATTTGTAATGAACTAATTTAGGGTGTTCCTATATGACCTTTGAAAATTATAAAAATAAACATA
>PDWI01005353.1_pt1 | contig 16622 bp, 16 predicted proteins | sample 1430891 | NCBI WGS metagenome assembly PDWI01 (sample SAMN01162508, study PRJNA174530) | Oral metagenome, whole genome shotgun sequencing project. | biome: Marine environment; feature: Marine mammal; material: Swab sample of the gingival sulcus; isolation source: swab sample of gingival sulcus...
AGGAGCATTTGCCGTCAAAACATAACGAAGAACGTCTTGTTGGTTAGGGAAATCTTTCAAATATTCGTGCAACCAAACTGCCCAATTTCGTGAAGTGGAAATTTTATCTCCTTCCAAGTTCAAAAATTCATTTGACGGAACATTATCAGGCAAAACGTAACTGCCTTCGGCTTTCAACATTGCAGGGAAAATTATACAGTGAAAAACGATGTTATCTTTCCCGATAAAATGTACAATACGACTTTCAGGGTCTTTCCACCATTTCTCCCAACTATCTGGCAGTAACTCTTTTGTATTAGAAATATATCCTATCGGTGCATCAAACCAAACGTAAAGCACTTTGCCCTCTGCTCCTTCCACAGGCACAGGAATACCCCAATTCAAATCACGACTTACAGCACGTGGATGCAATCCCATATCCAACCAACTTTTACACTGACCATATACATTAGGTCGCCACTCTTTGTGTCCTTCCAATATCCACTCACGCAACCAACCTTCGTATTTATCCAAAGGCAAATACCAGTGCTTTGTCTCTTTCACAATAGGTTTGCTACCACTCAAAGTTGATTTTGGATTGATTAAATCTGTGGCATTGAGCGAAGTTCCGCATTGCTCACACTGGTCTCCGTAAGCGTTTTCATTGTTACAATGAGGGCAAGTACCTGTTATGTATCTATCGGCAAGAAATTGTTCAGCTTCGGTGTCGTAATATTGCTCCGATTTTTGCTCTATAAATTGGTTGTTTTCGTATAGTTTTTTGAAAAACTCTGATGCCAATTCTTTGTGGGTTTCGGAAGTAGTACGAGAATAAACATCAAAACTTATCCCAAATTCTTTGAACGAATCTTTTATCAAATTGTGGTATCTATCCACCACATCTTGTGGCGTAATACCCTCATTACGTGCTTTTATCGTAATAGGAACACCGTGTTCATCAGAACCTCCAATGAAAAAAACCTCCTCTTTTTTCAACCTCAAATATCTTGCATAAATATCAGCAGGAACATACACTCCTGCCAAATGTCCTATATGAACAGGGCCATTGGCGTAAGGTAACGCCGAAGTTATTGTTGTGCGTTTAAATTGTGTCATATCACTTTGTAATTTTTAGATTTGCAAAGTTAATAAAAAAAAATCACTCTCTAACTCTCCGCTGTTTTATTGATGGGCATTAAAAGTGCTTTTGTTATAATAAGTGTACCGTTTTTTTTAACAACAGAGCTTCCGTTACTGCTGGAAGTACTTTTGCAACTTAACAATAGTTCTTTTCACGCAAGGAAAAGCACTATTGTAGAAAAAAGAAGAGATAAACTATAATAAAAGTATTTCAGTTTTCGTTTTATAATGAACTTATTAACGCTTTTGAAAGATTTATGATAGATTAACAATGAAGAAATTAATAATTATTTCTTTGGGGATTTTAAGTTTATTTTTATCATCTTGCGAAGACAAAAATCAAATGAGAATACCCAATGTCCCTGTTTTTTTGAAGTTGAATTTAACCACCGAATATCCAACATTTATAGACAATATTAATGATACTTTGCTTTTTGTTCGTCCAAGAATAGGACACGAAAGAGAAGATTATCTTGGCTTTGGTGGTATTTTGGTAGTGGTGGGAATTGGCAAGAATGGCACACAATATTTTGCTTACGATTTGACGTGTCCTTACGAAGTGCAATCCAATGTTCGTATCTTTCCCAAAGATGATGGAACAGCTCAATGCAAAAAGTGTGGTTCAGAGTTTTATCTGACAGATGGCTGGGGACGTGTTTCCAAAGCACCTTCAAAATGGGCGTTGAAACGCTATCATGTAGAATATATTCATACGGGTGCAACCGATTTTTTGCTTATACAAAATTGAAATGTTTTTTTAACAGATAAAGGTATTTTTTACAAAATTAAGTGGTGCTAAATTCAAAAACAGATAACACAATGCACAGAAATTTTAGACATTTTTTAAGAAATAGAAAAAAGTTTAATTGAGTTCATAAAAATATCACTATTTTTGTGCCCTTATTGGTTCTTAATAATACTATGCAACAACACAAACAATTAAAAGTAGTGGGAATGGTTTACAATCAGAAGTTACAAGGAACATATTCTTTGATTCTTGCCGATGCTACCGATGATTTTAAACGTTTTTCTATATTAATTGGCGAATCCGAAGCACAATCTATTGCACTTAAAATTCACAAAAAACGTGCTTCACGTCCTCTTACCCACGATTTAATCGTTAATCTTTTTTATGAATTTAACACTTCGTTAGAAAAAGTAGTTATTTATAAGATGCAAAACGATGTGTTTTATTCTGAGTTGTATTTGAGGAACGAAAAGAACGAATTAATAAAAATAGATTCTCGCACTTCCGATGCAGTGGCTATTGCTACCAGAATAGATGTTCCTATTTTTATCAAAACAGAGATATGGAACAAAATAGAAGAAGAGTTTGAGAAAAAGTTTATTCAGTTTGAGAAAAAAAACATTAAAGAGACATTAAAACAGTTAAATAAAAACAGCAGTAACGCCAAAAAAGAGTTGGAAAGTATGAATAAAAAAGAATTAAACGAATTGTTGGAAGTGGCTTTGGACACAGAAAGTTACGAATTGGCTGTACAAATAAGAGATGAAATAAAGAATAGAAAATAAATACCATTAATTAAAACATAAAAGAATATGAATATTAAAATTAGACTTATTATTATGAATTTCCTCCAATTTTTTGTTTGGGGGGCTTGGTTAATAACCATTGGTGTGTTTTGGTTTCAGACAAAACACTGGTCAGGAGCAGATTTTGGAATGATTTTCGCAACGCTTGGGTTGTCTTCCATTTTTATGCCAACTATTGCAGGAATTATTGCCGACCGTTGGTTCAATTCTGAAAGACTGTATGGAATTTTGCACATTTTATATGGTTTGGTTTTTCTTACACTTCCACAAATAAACGACCCTAAAACAATGTTTTATCTTGTCTTTTTGGGAATGATTTTTTATATGCCAACCATATCACTCACCAATTCGGTGTCGTACTCTATTCTGAAAAAGAATAATTTTGATGTAGTCAAAGCATTTCCTCCCATTAGAGTTTGGGGAACAATTGGTTTTATTACGGCAATGTGGACAACCAATTTAACAGGAAACAAAGCAAGTGCCAATCAGTTTTATATTGCAGGTGTTTTTGCTATTTTGTTAGGATTGTATGCTTTCACACTTCCACAATGTCCTCCAACCAATCGAGGTAGTGCAAAAAAATCGTGGGTAGAAACATTTGGCTTGGGTGCTTTCAAACTATTTGGACAATACCGAATGGCACTTTTCTTTCTGTTCTCAATGCTGATTGGTGCTGCACTGCAACTTACTAATATGTATGGAGATACGTTCCTTTCTGATTTTGAGAAAATTCCTCAATATGAGAACTCATTTGTGGTAAAATACTCAACCATTATTATGTCAATATCTCAATTCTCAGAAACCATTTTTATTCTCACAATTCCTTTCTTCTTACGACGTTTAGGCATAAAAAAAGTAATGTTAATGAGTATGTTTGCTTGGGTATTGCGTTTTGGATTATTTGCCTACGGAACACCCGAAGGAGTTGGATTAGCATTTATCATTATTTCGTGTATCGTTTACGGAATGGCATTTGATTTCTTTAATATCTCTGGTTCTTTGTTTGTTGAAAACGAAACAACACCTGAAATTCGTTCCAGTGCACAAGGGCTATTTATGATGATGACCAATGGTTTTGGTGCTATTATAGGTAGTTGGGTTAGCGGATATCTAATTGATACATTTTTCAAAACCTCAAATGGAGACTTCCTATGGCACGAAATATGGCTTTCATTTGCAGGATATGCACTTGTTATTGGTGTTTCATTTATGATATTGTTTAGATATAAACACAACCCTGAACAAATAAAACAATAATTTTTCAAAATAGACTCTAACTCAAAGGTGCTAAAAAAGCATCTTTGAGGTGGTCTATTTTATAAATTCCATTTTCGGGTATAACCGAAATAATATCAAAACGCACATTTCCGTTCCATTCGTTACGAATGATATATTCATTAGTTGCTTTTACAATATTCTTTATCTTTTTAAGAGTAACTGCTTCTTGTGGGTGTTCAAAAAATGTAGAAGAACGAGTTTTTACCTCTACTACTACGAGCCAATCTTCTTTTTCGGCAATAATATCCAACTCTAAATGACCAAATCGCCAATTAACATCTCTAATAATATATCCTTTATTCAAAAGATATTTTTTAGCTTTCTCTTCTCCAATATTTCCTAATTGATTATGCTTAGCCAAAACGTTTTTTAAAAATTAAACTTTATCATACTGATTACAATTTTTTAAGCCACCAATATTTGAAGTAAAAAAACAAAACTTTTGTCTATAAAACAACAATTTTAATCCTTTTCTATGGCTAATAGCAAATATAATATTAATTTTGTTGTTTACAAACAAGTTCTTATGGCAAAAAAAGAAAAACATAAACCCATTAACAGCAGAAAAACATTACGCACTCATCATCACTCATTTTCACTCAATGAGTTAGAAGATAAAGCGTTGTATAGATACTTGAAAAAATATAAGATTGCTAATAAATCTAAATTTTTTCGAGAAGTGGTTATGTTTGAAGTCATTAGTAGATTGGAAAAAAACTCACCGACACTTTTTGAAAACGAAAATTTATAATCCCAAGAAGATGAAAAATAGAATGGTTACTTTTGCGAAAATAACGCTCACTATTCTTTGGGGTTCTTTCTTTACTATTGTTGCACAACAACCCACAAATACATTGTCGCCAAAAAGCATAAAAGAAATAATTGAAAGTGATAAAATAGATAAAAAAAGTATTGAAACAGACACTATTTCTTTGCCTAAAAAGACCTCTCAACCATTAGATACCCTTTCAAAGAAAACTACGGTGTTCCCTGAAAAAAAATATTTTTTTTTCAAACTCAACAAAACGATAATAGAAGACAGCACCATTATCAACCAAAAGTTAGATACGCTCGTTTTGTTACAACAATTAGACCATTTAGACTCTTTAAGGTATTCAAGTAACATTCTGTTTTTGCCTCTTATTTTCACAGAACGAAAAATAACACCCATTGAAAACAAAACACTGACATTAGAAAAAGAGTGGAAAGGAAAATACTTTTTATCGGACACGCTTCTCTATGAGTTAAAGAACAACCAACGATTAAAGAATGAACTTTTTGTTGATAGTTTACGCAAAGCAACCATACGTTATTTTGCCAACAACAGTATGCACTTATTTGAAAAAACAACCGACGATTTGCCCAAATTAAGTAGTTTTATGTCTAAAATCATTGAACAAACATCGCTCAAAGATTTGATTATTAAACGAGAGAAATTACAATTAAACCAAACCAAAATAGGGACGATAGGAACAGTGCATCTAAGATTTTGGACAAAAAAAGCAGATGCAATGCTTCAATTTTCACAAAATTACATCTCACCCAATTGGCACAAAGGAGGAAACAGTAATTTATCGCTATTAAGTGGTATTAAATTTGAACTGAATTATGATAATTTTAAGAAGACACGCTGGGAAAACAAAATTGAATGGCGTTCAGGGTTTAGTTCGGTAGAAGGAGATACATTAAGAAAAATTTTAGCAAATAACGACCTATTAAGATACAATACAAAGATAGGGTTCAAAGCCAAAGGAAATTGGTATTATAGTATGTCGGGAGTTGTTTCAACCCAACTTTATAAAAACTACAAAGGCATCAATTCCAGCCAATTAAAAGCCTCTTTATTAACACCCGTACGTGTAAATATTGGCTTGGGTATGGATTATCAGTACAAAAAACTTTTTTCTATTATGCTTGCCCCTCTCTCTTTCAAATATGTGTATGCAAACGATACAACCAATGTCAATCCCAACCTTTTTGGTATTAAAAAAGGGGAAAATCACTTAAAACAGTTGGGAAGTTCTTTTCGGGCTGAACTAAAATATTCTCCTATTAATACGTGGAATATCTATTCAAAATTCAGTTTTTATACTGATTATGATAAAATTGAAGTAGATTGGGAAATTATCAATAATTTCATTATCAACGAATATATGACCACACGCATTATGCTCCACCCAAGATACGACAACACCGTTATTCTTAAAAACAACGACAAAGCCAAAATACAATTTCAAGAGTTGTTAAGCGTAGGATTTTCATTTAGGTTGATTTAAATTCAAAAGCCATTTGACCGTCTTGCAATAGTTTGAAACTTTTTCTATGATAAGGTGTAAATCCTATCTGTTCAATCGTTTTTCGATGTTTTGCCGTTGGGTAACCTTTGTTTTTTCTCCATTCATACTGAGGAAATACTTTATCTATTTTAAGCATATAATCATCTCTATAAGTTTTTGCCAATATAGAAGCCGCCGAAATAGACAAATATTTAGCATCTCCTTTTACAATGGTTTCAAAAGGTGTTTTTTGATAAGGCTGAAAACGATTGCCATCAACAATGATAAATTCTGGTTCTATTTTTAACCCATCAATAGCACGGTGCATTGCCAATATAGAAGCATTTAAGATATTGATTTCATCAATTTTTTGAGAAGAAACAGATGCCACCGACCAAGCCAAAGCCTCTTTTTCAATAATAGAACGAAGTCTATATCGTTTCTTTTCGCTCAACTGTTTTGAGTCGTTCAAAAGATGATTTTTATAGTCCTTTGGCAAAATAACTGCCGCTGCAAACACCGCTCCTGCAAGACAACCTCGCCCTGCTTCATCACAACCACATTCCAATAATTTACCCGAAAAATTAGATTGTAATTCTATGTTTTTATTCTCGCTCTTCATCAAAAAAATGTTTTTGTTTGTACAGATAATATTGAGTTTTTCCAAACTCCCATAACGTAGGTGAAAGTCTAAGCGTAGGATAATACGCAATCGATTCGTTTTTTGTTTGCTGATTAACAAATTTGAATTTCGTATCTAACGTATCAAAAACGTTCATTGCAATGCTAATAATGATTGCAAATTTCAATGCACCAAACAATGCACCCAACAATGAATTTAACCAACTCAAATGCAGATTCAAAAGTAATTTATCAATTAATTTTGCAAGCGACATCATCGACACAATTGTTCCTACAAAAATCAAAACATAAGCAATAATGGTAACCGTTCGTTTTGATGCATCTAACACCAACTGAATATAAGGAATTAATGAATCATTAAACATTTCAGCCAACACAAATGCCAATACTATTGAGAAAAAAGAAACAACTTCTCTCACAAAACCTTTGAACAGACCAAAAACGAAACCTATCAAAACAGGGATAAATATAATTAAATCGTAAATATTCATTTCAATTACAAATATCGTTAAAAAAATCAGAACTGACCTCTTTTTGCGACAAAAAAAACATAAACGCATTATTTTTGTACCTTTGTAGTAAACAAAGATATTTTTAAGATAAAATGAAACTAATAGCAGATAGTGGCTCTACAAAAACAGATTGGTGCGTTATTGACAACAACGGATTGTTAAAACAATTGACAAGGCAAGGAATCAACCCTTATTACCAAACAGAAGAAGAGATAAATCAAGAAATCAAAACGATGATTGTACCTCAATTGTCTGATTGGAAAATAAAAGAAATCTACTTTTATGGTGCAGGTTGTACAACAGAAAAAAAAGATATTGTTACCAACAGTTTAATGGATAATTTTCACGAAAGTGAAAAGATAGAGGTACATTCCGACCTTTTGGGTGCTTCACGTGCTATGTGTCAAAACGAGAAAGGCATTGTTGGAATTTTAGGAACAGGGTCTAATTCTGCTCTTTACGACGGAAAAAAGATAACACACAACACTGCTCCATTAGGCTACATTTTGGGAGATGAAGGAAGTGGTGCTGTTTTGGGAAAGAAGTTGATTAATCTTGTACTTAAAAACCAAGTAAACGATAAGTTAAAACAGCAATTTTTGCACCAGTACAATATTACACCCAATCAAATTATAGAAAACGTCTATAACAAACCTTTTCCCAATCGTTTTTTAGCTCAATTTGTTCCTTTTATCCTAAAAAACATTGACAATAAAATTCTTGCAAATATGGTTGAAACATCTTTCAGCGATTTTTTATCAAAAAACATTCTAAAATACCCTTATTCAAAACAATACCCCGTTCATTTTGTCGGTTCTATTGCTTTTTACTTCCAAAATATTTTAAGAAAAACAGTTTTAGCACACCAACTAACAATGGGGAATATTGAAAAAACACCTATTAAACAACTCGTTTTCTATCATTTGAACAAATTGTAGTATATTTGTAGCATTAAACTAATAACTTTTAGCATTGATGAAAAAGATAGTGATAATTAATGGTTCTAACTTGAATTTATTAGGGAAAAGAGAACCCAACGTTTATGGAAACAAAAGTTTTGAGACCTATTTTGAAGCGTTAAAAAAGATGTTTTCAAACATTAAATTAGAATACTTTCAATCCAATTCCGAAGGAGAGATTATTGATAAAATCCACGAAGTAGGTTTTAATTGTACAGGAATTGTTATCAATGCAGGAGCTTATACACACACTTCTATCTCAATTGCTGACGCTCTTAAAGCCGTATCTGCACCCGCAGTAGAAGTCCATATATCCAATGTTCATCAACGAGAAACGTATCGTCATCACTCCTATCTTTCGGAAGCGTGCAAAGGCGTAGTGCTGGGTTTTGGCTTACAATCCTACGAATTGGCTATTCAGGGCTTATTATTGGATAATTGATAAGAACTTTTTAATAATAAACGGTTGTGATTTATCTTTCGCACTCGTTTTATAATCTTTTACGCTTGTAATTATTCTTCCTATCACTGTTTTGGAATATTTGTAGGACTACTTTAATTATAAAACACTTGTTGGCTAATTACCGTAGCACTACTTTGATTACAAAACACCCGTCGGCTAATTACCGTAGCCTCTATTTTTTTTCTCGCAAGTATGGGTGGAATATTTTTTGAAAACAAACGATTGCTTTTTTATCTCACAAAATAACTCTTATAGTTCTAATTCAATTTACTCTATATAAAGTATATACATAGTCTTTGAGGGAATTAAAAGACCTATTAACTTTCCAAAAAGTATAAAATTTGTTCCAAATAGTATCAATTTTGTTCGTAAAAGTAAAAATGAGTTATTGATTTTACTATACTTTTCAAAAAAAAGCAATCTTGGGGTCAATTAATTGACGCCAAGATTGCTTTTTTCTTTTATAAAGTTTTGAGTTTTTTTACATTTTATTGATGTAAATGAACGTCCATTTGAGGAAATGGTATATTAATACCCGATTTATTGAAGGCGTTGTAAACTTTTTCGTTCATATCAAAAAAAACTCCCCAATAATCAGCTGATTTAACCCAGCCTCTTACTGTAAAATTAACCGAACTATCTCCCAACTCTGAAACAGCTATAAAAATAGCAGGGTCTTTCAATATTCTACTATCTGCATTTGCTAATTCTGTTATAATACCTCTGGCTTTTTCTGTGTTATCTCCATATCCTATTCCAAATGTCCAATCAACACGTCTTTTTTCCTCGGTAGAATAATTCGTTAAAGAATTGGTTGATAAGCCACCATTAGGAATTAAATAAGTTTTATTGTCAGGCGATTTTAAGATTGTATTAAAAATTTGAATTTCACTAACAGTACCTAAATACTTATCTGTTTCTATCAAATCCCCTACCCTAAATGGTTTGAATAACAAAATCATAACTCCACCAGCAAAATTCTGCAACGTTCCCGATAGTGCCATACCAATAGCCAAACCTGCTGCTCCTAAAATAGCAATAAACGATGTCATTTTAACTCCCATTATACTCAACGCAGAAATTAAAATCAAAATCTTTAACGTTACTTCCGATATACTGATTAAGAAAGGAATAAGACTCTCATCTACTTTTCTTTTTTGAAGTATTTTTCTTAATTGGTTGATTAAAATCTTAATAACCCAACCTCCAATAATCCATACAGCAATAGCTCCTAACAAGTTTGTTCCCCAAGATATAATATCAGACGGACTTACATAATTCATTATTTTATCCATTATTCTCTCTTTTAAATTTGTTATAAAATATTCGTTTCTTTAATTTTAAATATATACTTTTGTAATGAACTTATTAAAACTTTTTTTATTATTTAAAAGAACGACTAATATTTTCAGTCAAATACCAAAAGTTAATATAAATTCAAAAACAAAAGTATAAAAAAATAGAGTATAAAAAAAATAGAATTATTAAAAGTATGAAGAATTTAGAGCCTAAAATCGTTTGGAATCACTTTTACAATATAACACGTATTCCACGTCCCTCAAAAAGAGAGGAAAAAATCAGAGCATTTATCCAAGACTTTGGCAAAGAATTAGGATTAGAAACCAAAACAGACAAAGCTGGTAATGTACTAATTATCAAACCTGCAACAGTAGGTTTTGAACATAAAAAGACCGTTATTTTACAAGCTCATATGGATATGGTTTGCGAGAAGAACAACGATGTAGAACACGATTTTGACAACGACCCCATCGAAACCTACATTGATGAAGATTGGCTAAAAGCAAAAGGCACAACTTTGGGAGCTGACAATGGAATCGGTATGGCACTAATGATGGCGGTATTAACCTCTGAAAACTTAAAACATCCACAATTAGAATGTTTATTTACAACCGACGAAGAAACAGGATTAACAGGAGCTTTTGCATTAGATAAAAACCTACTAAAAGGAGATATTTTAATCAATTTAGATTCAGAAGATGACGGTGAAATATTCGTGGGGTGTGCTGGTGGAATTGACACAACCATTCATTATCAATACAAACCCGAAAAAACGCCCAAAGATTATTTCAACTTTTCAATTCATATTTCAGGACTGTTGGGTGGTCATTCTGGCGATGATATTAACAAAGGAAGAGCCAATGCAAACAAAATATTAAGTCATTTTTTATGGGCTATACGCCGTGAAATAGATTTAAGATTGGTACACATTGACGGTGGTAACCTTCACAATGCAATTCCTCGTGAAGCCTATGCTATTGCCTCAGTTCCTTTTCATCAAAAAGAAAAAGTAAGAGTTATTTTTAATCAAATTCTTGCTGAAATCAAAGACGAAATTGCCGAAACAGAACAACAGGCGAAGTTTTCCTTAAAAAGCGAAGAAAAATCAGAACAAGTTTTCTCTTCTGAGGCGACAGAACGATTATTAAATGCTCTATACGCTTGTCCTAACGGTGTGATAGCAATGAGCAAAGAGATGGAAGGGCTTGTGGAAACTTCTACCAATCTTGCCTCCATCAAAACAAGAGACTATTCAGTGCATATTGTTACAAGTCAAAGAAGTTCTGTTGAAACAGCAAAATATACGGTTGCTCAACAAATCGAATCTATTTTCAATTTAGCAGGTGCTATTGTTACTCACGGAAATGGTTATCCAGGTTGGAATCCGAATTTGAATTCCAATATCTTAAAAATCGCTTCCCAATCTTATGAACAGTTATTCAACGAAAAACCAGCCGTTAAAGCCATTCACGCAGGATTAGAATGTGGACTATTCTTAGAAAAATATCCTCATCTTGATATGATTTCAGTAGGTCCTACAATGCGTGGTGTTCATTCGCCCGATGAAAGATTAGAAATTTCTACCGTTGGCAAAGCATGGGAATGGCTTGTTGATATTTTAGCATCTTTATAATAGCAAAATTTGAGTAGAATAACAGTTAGATGAAAAGAAAAAAAATCATTAATGACCCTGTCTTTGGATTTATCAACATTCCAAACGAATTTATTTTTGATATTATTCAACACCCTTATTTTCAGAGGTTAAATAAGATAAAACAATTGGGGTTAGCAATGTTTGTTTTTCCGGGTGCTACTCACACACGCCTATTGCATTCTTTGGGTGCAATGCACTTAATGGGGGAAGCCATTATCCAACTTCGTCAAAAAGGGCATATCATTACACGAGAGGAAGAAAATGCTGCACGTGCTTGTATGCTCTTACACGACATTGGACATGGGCCTTTTTCGCACGGTCTTGAACATAGCATTATAAAAGATGTTTCGCACGAGAAAATTTCGTTAAGAATGATGCGAAAAATGAACCGTGAAATGAATGGTCAGTTGGATTTGGCAATAGCTATTTTTACCAATAAATACGAAAAGCACTTTTTGCATCAGTTGGTTTCCAGCCAATTAGATGTTGATAGATTGGACTATTTAAGTCGCGATAGTTTCTTTTGTGGCGTAAGCGAAGGAGTAATTGGTGCTTCTCGCATTATCAAAATGCTAAATGTAAGAAATGATAAATTGGTGGTGGAAGCCAAAGGTATTTACTCTATTGAAAAGTTTCTGGTTGCAAGAAGATTTATGTATTGGCAAGTTTATTTGCACAAAACATCAGTTGGAACAGACAAAATGCTGACCAACATTCTAAAACGTGCGAAAGAGTTGGCAACAACAGGTACTGAAATTTTTGCTACACCAGCATTGTATTTTTTCTTAAAAAACAACATCAGTACAAAAGACTTTGAAGAATCTGATGAAGTATTGAATCGTTTTTCTCAATTAGACGACAATGATATTCTCTCTGCCATTAAAGTCTGGACAAATCACTCTGATAAAGTTTTATCCATACTTAGTCAGAAATTTGTAAACCGACAACTTTTCAAAACTATAATTATTGAAACAAAAGGGGAAGAAAAACAATTAAAAGAGAAATTGATTGAAAACATTATGACAAAATTACAATTATCAAGAGAAGAGGCCAACTATTTTGTGGGAGAAGAAACCGTTTTTACCGACACATACAGTTCTACTGGCGAAACGATTGATATTTTGTACAAAGATGATTCTATCCAAGATATTTCTGTTGCTTCCGATATGTTAAACATTCAAATTCTAACTAAAAAAGTTAAAAAACATTATCTGATTTATAGCAAAATTTAATTTTTTAACATTATTTTATACAATAAAAGGTTTATATTAAAATTCTTTTGTAAATTTGTGGTCAAAAAAATTATAATATGGAGTTTAATGCTCAACAAATAGCTGATTTTCTGAGAGGTAAGTTAGTAGGAGACCCCAATGTAAAGGTGGATCATTTTGCTACATTAGAAAAAGCAAAACCCAATGAATTGTCATTTCTTTCTAATCCTAAATATACACATTTTATTTACCAAACCAATGCAGGAGTTGTATTGGTCAATGATGACTTTGTAGCAGAAGGAGAGATAAAATCAACATTAATAAAAGTTCCCAATGCTTATGAAGCGTTGGCAGGATTATTAAAATTAGTTGAATCTTATCGTCCCAAAAAGAAAGGTATTTCTAAACAAGCTTTTATTGACACTACTGCAACCATAGGAAAAGACGTTTACATTGCACCTTTTGTATATGTAGGAGCAGGAGCTACACTTGCCGACAATGTTCGCATTGATGCTTCTGCATATATTGGAGAAAATGTTACAATAGGAAAAAACACCGAAATTCATACCGGAGTAAAAATAGAAAAAGAGTGCGTTATTGGTCAAAATTGCATTCTTCAAGCGGGTTCAGTAATTGGCTCTGACGGATTTGGATTTGCCCCCAAACCTGATGGAAGTTACGAAAAAATCCCACAAATAGGAAATGTGGTATTGAAAGACAATGTGGAAGTAGGAGCTAATACAACAATAGACAGAGCCACTTTTGGAAGTACACTTATTTCCAAAGGGGTAAAATTAGACAATCTTGTGCAAATAGCCCACAATGTAGAAGTGGGAGAAAACACAGTCGTTGCTGGACAAAGTGGAATTGCTGGTTCTACAAAAATTGGCAAACAGTGCGTACTAGCAGGACAAGTGGGTATTGCAGGGCATCTGAAAATAGCTGACAACTGTTCGTTTGGAGCACAAACAGGAGTTCCAAGTTCGATAAAGAAAAAAGGAAGTATTATGCAAGGTTATCCAGCATTGGATATTGGAACTTTTCGTCGTGCTTCTATTGTCTATAAAAACTTACCCGAATTACAACAACAAATTTATAGCTTAAAAAAAGAGATTGAAAGCTTAAAAAAGAAATAACAATGGATATAAATTCTCAAAAAACACTCAATGCTTCTTTTACCCTAAAAGGAAAAGGTTTGCATACTGGTTTAGAAAGTGAAATAACCTTTCATCCTGCACCAGAAGGACACGGTATAAAAATCAAAAGAACCGATTTAGAAGGTGCAGTGGAAATACCTGCTTTGGCAGACTATGTTAATTTTACCACCAGAGGCACTCAATTACAAAGAGGCGATGTGCAAGTGATAACCATAGAACACGCTTTGGCAGCACTTTATGCTTTTGAAATAGACAACTGTTTGATAGAAGTAAACACGCCCGAATTTCCAATATTAGATGGTAGTTCTGCACTTTATTGCAAAGAGATACAAAAAGTTGGAGTAAAAAAACAATCCAAACACACCAAAGATTTCTTCTTTGTAAAAAAACGTTATGAATACAAAGATGAAGAAACAGGGGCAAAAATAATATTACTACCAGACGACCATTATAGTGTGAGTGTTCTTGTTGATTATAAATCACCTGTAATGAGTGTGCAATATGCAACATTAGATACCTTGGAAGAATTTCCAGAAAATTTTGCCAACGCCAGAACATTTGTCTTTGTTAGAGAAATAGAAGGACTTTTGGAACAAAATTTAATCAAAGGAGGAGATTTGGAAAATGCAGTAGTTATTTACGACCGTAAAATCTCACAAGAAAAAATGGATAAACTTTCTGACCTTTTAGGACAAGAAAGAATTGATGCCAATCAATTGGGTGTAATTAGTAAAAAAGGATTAAACTACGAAAATGAATTGGCACGTCATAAATTATTAGATGTCATTGGAGATTTGGCATTGATTGGTAAACCGATAGTTGGAAAAATTATTGCAGAATTTCCAGGACACAAAATCAATACAGAATTAGCCAAACAGATAAGAAAAGAGATAAAAAAACAAGAAGTTCAAGCTCCGCCTTACGATGATAGTATTCCCCCTATATTGGATGTAAACGAAATTAGAGCCAAATTACCTCATCGTTGGCCATTTTTAATGGTGGATAAAATCATTGACATACAAAAAAGACACATTGTTGGGGTAAAAAACATTACCGTAAACGAGACACTCTTTATGGGACATTTTCCCGAAGAGCCTATCTTCCCGGGTGTTTTACTAATAGAAGCAATGGCACAAACAGGAGGTCTTATGGTACTAAACCAATTAGAAGACCCCGAAAATTACTCCACTTATTTTATGAAAATAGACAATGTGAAGTTTCGTAAAAAAGTCGTTCCGGGCGATACCGTTATTTTTAAGGTTATGTTATTAGATGAAATCAGAAGAGGTGTTGCTAATATGCGTGGACTAGCTTTTGTAGGAGGAGCGATTACTACCGAAGTTGAATTTATGGCTCAAATCATTAAAAACAAAGAATAATTAAATTAGAAGATAAAAATGAAACAACCATTATCATATATTCACCCCAATGCAAAAATAGATGAAAGTGTCGTAATTGACCCATTTGTTACCATTGACAACAATGTTACCATTGGAGCAGGAACGCATATTTATTCCAATGTTACCATTATGTCAGGGACAACCATTGGTAAAAACTGTAAAATATACCCAGGGGCAGTCATTGGAGGAACACCACAAGATTTAAAATACAAAGGAGAAGAGACAGAAGTAATTATTGGAGACAACAACACGATTAGAGAATCTGTTACTATCAACAAAGGGACTTCTTCCAGAAACAAAACCATTATAGGCAACAATTGTCTTTTAATGGCATATGCTCACGTTGCACACGACTGTATTTTAGGCAACAATATTATTTTGGCAAATGCTACGCAATTGGCAGGAGAAGTAGAAGTTGATGATTTTGCTATTCTTGGAGGAGGAACATTGGTGCATCAATTTTCAAGGATTGGCTCTCACGCAATGATACAAGGAGGAACAAAAGTAACCAAAGCCGTTCCACCTTATATTACTGCTGGAAGAGACCCACTATCCTATGCAGGAGTAAACTCTATTGGATTGAGAAGACGTGGTTATACCATTGACCAAATACGTGATATTCAGCAAGTATATCGTTATATTTATCAGAAACAGTTAAATGTTTCTCAGGCTATTGAATTGATACAAACCGAACTTCCTGCAACAAAAGAGAGAGACGATATACTTCTTTTTATAAAGAAATCTCCAAGAGGTATTATAAAAGGATATTTTGATAGAAAATAGAATTCTTATTGTACAATAATAAGTTATATGGAAAAAACAGAGAAAACAACGAAAAGTCTAAGTTTTATAGAACAAATAGTAGAAAAAGACCTTGCAGAAGGTAAAAATGACGGTCGTATTCAGACTCGTTTTCCACCAGAGCCGAATGGTTATCTGCACATTGGACACGCCAAAGCAATTTGTATGGATTTCGGAATTGCAGAGCGTTACAATGGGACTTGTAATCTACGTTTTGATGACACAAATCCTGTCAAAGAAGATGTAGAATACGTGGATTCTATCAAAGAAGATATTAAATGGTTAGGGTATCAATGG
>PDWI01005354.1_pt1 | contig 16622 bp, 10 predicted proteins | sample 1430891 | NCBI WGS metagenome assembly PDWI01 (sample SAMN01162508, study PRJNA174530) | Oral metagenome, whole genome shotgun sequencing project. | biome: Marine environment; feature: Marine mammal; material: Swab sample of the gingival sulcus; isolation source: swab sample of gingival sulcus...
CGTAAATATTCTTTTGTACAACATTCGGAAGTTGCTCGAAAACATCTTTTTTCTCTCGCCTTATCAATATAGGGTTTAAACGTTGTTTTAAGCCTTGTAGGTTGTAATAGCCTCGGATTTTATTTTTTAAATGACTGTCAAAAATGCAATGTTGATACGAAAACTCCCATTGCGGAGCTAATAATTTAGGGTCTAAAAATTGAACAATCGAGTAAATGTCTAATAACTTGTTTTCTAGAGGCGTTCCGGTAATAACCAGTGCATGCTTTTTCCAAATACTTTTGATAGCAATAGAGGTTTTTGTTTCGTAATTTTTAATCTTTTGAGCCTCATCCAAAATTACAAAATCGTATCCTGCTTTGTTAATTTGAGGTAAATCTCTTAGTACAGTTTCGTAATTAACGATATGGAAAAAGTCAGTGTTATGGGTGTATATTTCGTGGCGTTCTTCGGGGAAACCTTCAACTACAGAGGCTTGTTCGTTTGTAAATTTTAGAATTTCGTCTTTCCATTGGTATTTTACCGATGCTGGGCAAACAACAAGTGTTTTTTTGAAATTAAAAATAGTCTTTTTTAACATCGCGGTAGAAATGGCTTGTAGGGTTTTTCCTAATCCCATTTCATCGGCAATTATCACCCCTTTCTTAAACACCGAAAACGCAACGCCTTCTTTTTGATAAGGATACAAGTCTGCATTGATAGGCGAAAAGTCTAAAGAGCAAGTCTTTTGTAATTGCTCCAATTCAACATTTTCGATATGAAGTTCTATTTTTTCGAAAACCTCTTCTCGTATTTTGATACGTTCAAAATCTTTAGATGCTTGAAAGAACGAGAAAAATGAAGTGATTTGTGTATCTTCGATGTAATTTTTACCACCAAAATAGGTCTCTAACAAGTTGGCTTCTTCCGAACTTAAAGCCTCCGGAAAATACCAAGATATTTTGTACGCATTTAAAGGGTCTGTATAAATTTCTATAAAGGGATACTGCTTTTTTAATTTTGACGTTTTTCTAGGGTTCTCTTTTAAATAATTGAATAAAAACATGATATGTTTAGTCGTCCCCAGTTTATTGGTCTTCCAGTCAATATTGTTGATGTATCCTGTTTGGTTTTTAAAATCTCGTAAAGTTACTTGGTAAGCCTTTCCTTTTTCATTAATCAAGGTGTGTTCTCCGTACAAATTGTCAGCTAATATAACTTTATAATCTGCTTTTCTAGCTTTATCCATACGCTCTTCTAATACGCGTCTTCGCATTCCTTCTCGCGTATATTTTTTACCTTCGGAAAGGTCTTTTTCGCTAAATGTTTTTTGGATAACATATAAGGCAATAAGTCCGTTAATATTATCCCAGTCGCAATACTCTCCGTCTATTTTTAACAACAACTGCTCTTTTTCGTCGTGGATTAGCACCTGCACAAGGTATTCCCCCTCTTCATTTTCAACTTGTAGGCTTATGACTGTTTTGCCTTGAGATAGAATAACGGAATCGTATTTTTCAAAATACAATTGTGCCTTTTTAATATCGGATAAGGAAAGAGCATTTTCTTCTTCTATCTTTTTTATGGTCTGATTGACAAGTGCTAACATATTGTTTATTTTTTGATATTAAACTCTACTTTATAAATTTAAAGAGAAATTTGAATCGTTATTTCTTTCTGTTTAAACGAATGTTTACAAACCTCGCTGAAGAAAGAATACATAAGCTACAAACTTAACGAATTAATTTAAAAGGCAAAACTGTTAATCACAAACTATTTGTAATTGCTTTATATTTCGAGTTTATTTTTTTGGACTCCTCTTTTTAGTATAAGTCGAACTCAAGAAAAAAGCCTCATAATAAATTTATGAGGCTTTTTTATTTTTTTAATATGAATTCGGGATTCTAGTGACAACAACCACCACCTTCTCCACAACCACCGCTACCACATTCGTGGTCACCTTCGTGATGATGGTCTCCGCAACCACCACCGCAAGAACCATGACCATGAACATGACCGTGCTGTAATTCTTCGTCTGTCGCATCTCTTAATTCAAGTACTTCCCCTTCGAAGAATAAATCTTGTCCTGCCAAGGGATGGTTAAAGTCCATTTTAACTTGCTCGTCGCTTATAGAAATTACTTTACCGTCGATACGGTGTCCTTCGGTGTTTCTCATAGGAACCATAGCTCCTTCAAAAACACGAGTTTCGTCCAATTTACCGTCTATTTTAAAAATATCAATACCTAAATCGATAACTGCTTTTTCATCATATTCTCCGTAAGCCTCTGCAGCCTTAATGTTAAAAGAGAAATTATCTTCTACTTTTAAACCTTTCAATTCCTGCTCAAACTTAGGAATCATACCTCCTACACCATATAAAAAGGTAAGAGGATTCGCGTTATAAGTTTCTTCTATTAATGCACCTTCTGCATTGTCTTTCTTTAATCTGTAATGTAAGGTAACTACCTTATTTTTATCAATCATCTTAATTTGTTTTTTTTAATTTATTAGGAACAAGTCCATTAGAAGCTACAAAGGTATTAAAAAGCCTTATAACAAAGTTATTTTTTGTTGACTTATTCCGATGAAGATTTTCCTTGTATCTGTTTTTCAGTGTATTTACTTGGTATCTTAAAGGAAAAAGATAATTTTTTCAAATTGTATTTAGCTTTACGGACTTTCAGTTTAACGGAAAGCGATTCCTCTTGATTCTTTAGCAAAAAATTAATGATTTTGGCATAGAGAAAGCCCTTATTCTCCTTGTACTTATCGTAATCAATCCAAATAGTTTGGTGTTTTGTATGGTCTTCCACCTGATTTTTTTTGATACGAAAATCTCTGTCTATAAACACCTTGTGCAACAAATGCTGTGCTATTTTATCCTTTTTAATCAGCCTTTGTATTTTTCGCTCTTTAAGATTTTGTAAAACATATAAACCTGAGTCCTGATAGACCTTGTAACGACCATAAGCCTTAACCGGTTCTTTGTCTTCTTCCAGCTTGATTAATTCGGAGTTAAAAATAGCTTGAATCATATCGAAATTAACATCGTAGCCAAACTTTTTCTGAATATCCGAGTTTGTCATCAGCATATAAGTGTTCTTTAGACGATTTAGAAACTTGGTAGAGTCCGGCGTGATTAAAAAACGAGCCACCGGAATGCCCGAATTATGACTTACATTAATCCAAATAATAGAGTCTCTAACATTTCTGTAAGAAATATTCAGTCTGTGTTTTTTGTCTTTGGTTTCTACGTTCGCATCTATTTTGTAACTACAGTTGTAATAAGAATTGTAGCCGGAAACCAATTGCTTTACCAAACGTTTACTTTTTATCTTTTTTAAACACAAAGTATCGCTTTGCGAAAAAGAAAATAAAGAAAAAGCCATCAGTAAAAGGCTCAATAATATTGTAATAATATGTTTTTGACGCATCATAATCGGGGGCAAAATAACAAATTAATCCTCAATTAGCTTGCCACTTTTGATTTTTGATTCCAATTTATCGGAACCTTTGCCTATTTCTTGAGCTTCTTTCCATCTTTCAATTGCCGACTTGTGTTGCTTGGTTTTGTATAAAATATCTCCGTAATGCTCCACAATAACAGTACTTTCTTTTCCTCCGTTTTGATAGGCTCTTTCAATCATTTCAAGTGCTTTTTCAAAATCTCCCTTTTGGTATAAAACCCATGCATAAGTATCTAAGTAAGTCGCATTTTTAGGGTGTTTTGCGATACATTTTTCCATTAAGGACTCGGCTCTGCTCAATTTCGTTTTTCGCAAGGCCAAGAAGTAAGCATAATTGTTATAAACATAGTAATTATCAGGGTTAAGATTGATAGCCTTTTCGTATGCTTTATCGGATTTTTCGTCATTTTTTAGACGATGATAACTGTCTCCTATCAGGGTCTGAAATTGAGCTTGCAAAGATGAGTCTTCAAGAGCAAAATCGGCTCCCGCTTCCAAGTATTCGACCGATTCTTGATACTTTGCAATTTGATACCCTCCTAATCCTGCGAAAAAATATGCTATAGATTGATTTGGAAAATACTCAATCATTTTAACAGAGTTCTTGTAAAGATTCTCAAAGTCAGACAATTGATTATCTACAAATAAGAGTTGTTCCCAAACAGCATATTTATCGGGCGTTTTTTCTACAATCCATTTCAGTTCTTCTTGAGCCGCCTTGTATTGCTTGTCTTTAACCAACATGTCGGAATATAAGGTGTGCACTTGCACATTTTCGGGATAACGGCTCAACATAATATCAATCAACTCATAAACCTGCTCTTTATCTTCTTGACTTGGATTGTTAATTTTAAGGTAAGACATTAAAAGTTGAACTTTAAGGTCTGCCAAAACCTCCTCCGAATCAAAGGCTTGTTTAAGTTCTTTAAAAGACTGTTTTTCGTCCCCTATACGATGATAATACTCCGATAGAGAAAAATGTACAGAGCCATTATCGGGGTCTTCTTTTAAAATATCTTGATATAATTCGTAAGCTTTATCGTATTGCCCTTCCTCAGCATATAAATCGGCGAAAATAATTTGATAAGATGTATTTCCCGGCTCTTGTTTAATCATCTTACTAACTTCTTTACGAGCTGAATCAAAATCCTTTTTACGAATATGAATTCTATTTTTTTCGACCATCAAAGCCTCTGTAAATCCGTATTGTTTTTCGAAACGATTAAGTATTTCTAAAGCTTTTTCGGACTTGTTTAAATGCAGATACAAATCGGTCAATTCTAAATAACTGTTATAATCATCGGGGTGCTTTTGAAGCATTTCTTCGAGCATCTCGGAAGCTTTTTTATAATCTCCCAAAGCTTTGGTTAGACTGATGCACAAAGCATTATACCATTTATTGTCTGTATCTGCTTCGTATGCCTTTTGAGCATAGTTAATGGCATTGCTGTAATCCTCCGCCATAAACAAGATTTTTGCCAATTCGTAATTAGCTGCAGCACTTTTGGGTCGAATAGAAAGGCATTTTAAAAAACACGCCCCTGCCTGTTCCATATTTCCAAGCATTTTTTGCTTATTTCCTTCGAAAAAATAAAATTGAAAATCGAGCTCTTGCCTCTCTGTTTTCAGGTCTTTTTCAGAAACGGTATCCTTCTTAAAAACAGAGCAAGAACTTAATAATAAGGTGATTATAGATATTAATGTGTATTTTCGTAACATATAAGATTCTTGAATAACTTAATTCAGCTCAACCCCTTCGGAATTGATTGTGTAAATGTAAGGCTTTTTCTGCAATCCTAAATAACATGAATTCGGGATAATTAGCGTCAGTAGAGCCATGCTAGGGCTCTTCTGGTAATGAAGAATTAAAAATTAAGAATTGAACAAAGTTGTGGGTTGTCTGTTGTGGATTGCTGGTTTGCCGTCATAGTTGAAACTTTACAACTTTCCAACCTTAAAACCTTACAACCTTTTCGTAATTCAAATTGCCGTCAAGTTTGGAACTTTTAACCTTTAACCTGAAACCTGCAACTCTAAAGCATTCGCGACGGCATTACGCACGCCCGCGTTAGGGATTGCAGAGGAAATCCTTTTGTGAGGGTGCGAACAAAAGATTGGAACGAAAAGCCCGACCGTCAGGGAACGCCCAAAATAAAATATTTGCAAATTTCCGGAGGAAAACCTTAGCCCGAATTTATGTTATATTAAAAGCATAAATCAGATCTCACAGATTCTCAAAACCTGTGAGATTCTGAAAAAATAGATTAACCCTTTGTTTATTATTGGTTTATAAGCGAATTACTTTAAGAGTCTCTTGTTTGTTATCGTAAGAGAATTTGAATAAAAACAAGCCTTTGTATGGTAAATCTAAGGGTATGATGCGAGATTTTTGATAGGATTGCTCCATCAGTTTTTGTCCCTTGTCGTTGAGGATAGTTAGGTGTAAGTTTTTAACATGGTCGGGAACTTCTACCAAAACCTTTTCTCTGGCAGGGTTAGGATAAATAGAAAACTGACTACAAGGCAGAAGGCTATTCAGTTCTCCAAGAGGTAAAGAAGGTCTGTAAGACAATAAAACTTCTCGCATCACTTCTATTTGCCCCAAAGTGAAAGAGTTCTGACAGTCCGAAGAAGCGTAATCCATATAATTTTCTATCATATCGGGTAAGTCTTCTCCATTAATATCGTCCACACAAGTATTAGCATTCAGATTACAGGTAAATTGAGCATGGTTAGTCGCATTGGGCGTGTCCCAGATATAATCGTGCATACTGCAATCGCCATCTCCCCAAATATGTCTAAGTCCTAAATAATGCCCTATTTCGTGAACTAATGTTTTTCCTTTGTTTACCAGTCCATTATAAGCATTGTAAGGATAAGGGTATTGATAAGGATTATTTCCTCCTACGTTTAAGTAATGCACCAAAATACCTTGGTTAAACGGAATAAAAGGCTCTACCACTTCATTTGGCCAATTGGGGTGTGGTATAGGAGGTGTTGCTAAAGCCAGAAAGAAAACCTCTTCTATATTGTTAAATTGAGGTTCTAATATGCGTAAGTCTCCAGTCCAAATATTAAGGTAACGAGTCTGATCCCAAGGGCTGTCTCCGCCTTGTTCAGTTTCTGTAAGCCTAAACATATTGAACATTAAACTATCGCTAGCCCATTGTGCTATTTCTGCATTTTGTCCTTGTCCATAAGGTAAAATACCTCCAAAATTGCTTATGTCAGTATAGGTTCTTACAATTCCATTAGTGGGATTGCCTTGCGGGTCAGTATCTGCCAATTGAAACTCAATTTTAGCATCTCCCACAAATGGTAAAAATACGTCTCTCAGGTTAATTGTATCCGCATTTTGGCGACGATACATTATGTTTAATAATTCCACTTGATTAAAAATAACCGAGTCCGGAATATTTTCTTCTTCGTTGTTGTAAACTATGTGAAAAACGACAGGAATCGTGTAAACGACATCGTCGTTAGTACCTGTCTTTTGTGATTTTTCGAGAGATATTTGTTTGAGCATCTCATTCGAAGCTTTTATAAAACCTTGGTTATGCTTCTCAATTTGCTTTGTTAAAAAATGTGTTCCGCAATATATATCATGAGCCTCACCTTCCTGCTCTAATATTGTTTGAATAGCTCCCTGAGGAAAAGCCAAAAAACCAATGCTTAGTAAAGCAATTACCAGTAAAAATCGTTTCATTTTCTTTAATTTATTTAAGTTTTATGAGCTATCAAAAATATTGAAAATATATTAATAATACCAATTTTGATTTATAAATTAACGTGAATTCGGGATAAGTTTTTTGCTTACAGAGTCCGATTAAATAAAAAACCTCAAAGGTTTTTAAATCCTTTGAGGTCTAGTAAGTTAAAAACCTTTTATGTTTGTTTTGTATTATTCGATTTCTTCAAATCCGAATTTTACTTTTCCGGAAGTTCCTTCCTCGTCTTTGTATTGCGTAAAGGTCAATTTATAGACTTTCTGTCCATCTGCAGAACGGAAAGCATACAATGGAGAGGGAAGAAATACAGGAGGCATTACAAAAGAGCCATCGTCATTTTTCTTAAGTAATACGACTTGTGCCTTGGACTTAATAGTTGTTTTTTCGCCACCTGCCATTACCGCTTCTGTAACAGCTTGGTCAACTTCAAAACTAGCTCCTGCTGGCAAAGCGGTTGCCGAGTGAAAATCTATACCGTCTGCAAAAGTATAAACTCCACCTTGTGAATTGATACTGCTTGCCGCTCCACTATTGGTACGCACTTCGTAACGCTTAACCGCAAAATCCCAGTCGTTTCGTGCAAACCAAGCTTGATTTGTTAAACTATCCTCAGCCCCTTTTCCTACAAGTTTTTTCTCCGAAAGGGAATAATAATTCCAGTCGGTATAAGAAGTGGCATCTATCATGGCCGTTGCTCCTGTAAATGCTGATGGTTTCTCTTTTGTAGGCTCATTTTTCTCGTCTTTGTCGCAAGAAGTTAGCAATGTTAAACCTACCAATAAAATTAAAATTGTCTGTTTCATTTGTTTTAAATTTGTGACTAAGCCTGAAATATGAGGAGGAGTTTTAATTACTCCACTTATCTTTCGATAATAATATCAGACTGTGTCTGTTTCATTTGTTTTAAATTTATGACTAAGTCTGAAATATGAGGAGGAGTTTTAACCACTTCACTGTATCTTTCAATAATAATATCAGACTATGTCTGTTTCATTTGTTTAAAAATTTGTGACTGTTTATTTAAAAGCATACTTAACCCCTATTAAATATTGTCTTCCGGGGTTAACTGTTAAATTATTCTGAACGTTAAAAAGATTATCTATTTTAACCGTTAACTCTATTTTATGCTTGTCGATAAAATAAGGTTTTACCCAAGTAAGTTTCCAAATAGACAAGACTTCCGATTTTTGAGTAACTACCTGCTCTTTTCCGGCTGCATCCAACTCAATAAGTTGATATATCTGAGGAGAATTAATACGTCCTGCCAATTGTAAAGAGAAAGGGCTGTCGGAAACGCGACCGTTCCAAGTTGCCGCAAATGTACCACTATGTTTAATGTTACCTTCTATTTCTAAGCCTGTGGCATCGTCTTTAGCATCGCAAAAGCTGTAATTCGCTTTTAAGTTTAACTGGTCAATAATATTATAAGAGATATTAAAATCGACACCTTGCAAAGTCGCACTACTTACATTGGTGTAATGCTTTTCATGACGATTATTAATGCCATTAGTAACATCGTATTGCGATATTTTATTTCTGATTCGATTATGATAGAACGAAATAGAAGCGTTAATCTTAGAATCAGTATATTCTAATGATGTTGAATTATACAAACCTTTTTCCGCCTTCAAGTTAGGGTTCCCGTAAATCCAAAACATACCTTGATGGTCGAAATCGTAATACATTTCTTTAATGGTCGGAGCTCTAAAAGCGGTTCCGGCTCCCGCTCTAAACTTAAAATGTTCCCATTGGTACATCAATGACAACTTAGGCGTAAATGCCGAACTGTATTTATCGTTATAAGTATAACGCATTCCGGCAACGATGTCCAATTTATCAATCGGCTTATAATCCGCTTGAAAAAAGGCACTCATATCGTCCATCTTTTTGGTCGTCGGTTGCGTACCTAAGGTTTTTAAAGCATACATCTCCATATGATTATGCTCCAAACCGCCCACAAATTCAAGCTTTTCGTTAAGCATAAACGTATTTAACAATCTATTAGAAATGTAAGTAGATGTGTTTTGTTTACGAAGGTCATCATCTCTTTTTTCTAACACGTTAAAATCGAAAAATTTATCGAAATTGCTACTTAAACTTAGGTGATAGCGTTTATCTCTGGTATGATAGCCTAATTTACCGCCGGCAGTGAGCGTATGTCGTTTAGGATGCGTTACATCTCTTGTCCCCTCCGGGTGAAAAGTCTCGTGTTGAAAGAATCGACCATTCAAATTAACATCGAATAATTTTGATGGTTTATACTTGAATTTCAATTGCGTTCCATAATCCTGATACTTCGCCGCGTAAGGAATTCCATTTGTTCCGCCAAATCCGTCCGAACTATTTCTAAAAGCACTGACACGAGCCGATATTTTACCTTTTTTAACACCTGCATGAACTTTGCTCTTCCAAGTATTATAACTCTGAGTCAAGACATTAGTTCCTCCCTCAAAATTATGCATTGGCTCTTTCGTTATGATATTGATAACCGCTCCTACCGCATTAGAACCATACAGAGCAGAAGATGCTCCGTTGACCACTTCTATACGCTTAATATTATCCACATCTATTTGGTCAAAATTGATATTACCTCCGGCACCTTCCGACACCAACCTTTCTCCATCAACTAAAACCAATATATATCTAGTATTCAGTCCTTTAATCCGCATATTATTTCCCATAGCGTTTGGACTGACTACCAATCCGGGAATGTTGTCCTGTAAAGACTCCATTAAAGACACCGAACCTGATTTCTTCATTTCTCGATGAGAGACAACCATGGTTTGAACGGGGGTTTCGGACAAGCGTTTTTCGGTTCGCGTTCCGGTAACAACCACCTCGTTTAATCCCGTCATAGATTCAATCAAACGTATAGCTTCGAAGTGGTTAATAGCATTTGATTTGATGTTTACCGATTTTTCTACATCATCAAAAATTAAAGAAGATACCAACATTTGATAGCTTCCCTCAGGGGCTTGAAACTCAAACTCTCCTTTTTGATTGGTTGCCGCACCATACGAAGTCCCTTTTAATAAGACGTTGATATTGGCTGCCAAACGCATATCTTCGGTAATTACACTTCCTTTTATAGTTGCCATTTTCTGCCCATAAGCAACAGAGACAACTAATAAAACAAGTAATAATAGTATTTCTTTTTTCATAAATTTTTCTAAAAAACCAAGTTACCTGATGCTTTTAAAAGGATTCTCAAAAAATGCCATAAATATCAAAAGCATAAGAACTTGCAAAAGTATAATGTGTATTATCATTCGGCAATACCTAAAATAAGGGATATAAGGTAAACCGCATCCCTTTTATAAGGGATATACATGGGGTCATATCCCTAAAAGATGGGATGCTTTTGAGTATAAAGCTAAATTCCTTAAAGTTTTTTAGGTAAAAAATATTTGCATTTTTTGGGCGTAAATTAGATTTGGGATTAAAATAATTTATAGTTTTAGGCTTTTATTTTATTTAAACATTAAAAGATTTAAAATTATGGCTATACATTTAGCAGATGCCGATTTTGAAAAAGAAGTTTTACAATCGGATATTCCTGTTGTAGTTGATTTTTGGGCAGAATGGTGTGGACCTTGCCGTATGATTGGTCCTATTATTGACGAATTATCTACTGAGTACGAAGGAAAAGCAAAAATGGTAAAGATGGACATCGATGCTAATCCTGAAACACCGGTTCAGTTTGGTGTTAGAAACATTCCTACCGTTCTTTTCTTTAAAGGAGGAGAAGTTGTTGATAAACAAGTAGGAGCTGTGCCAAAAGCTGCTTTCGTTGAGAAATTAGACAAATTGGTTTAGTACTATAACACGATTAACATTTATTTAACAAAAAAAATATACGAGTTTTCGCTCGTATATTTTTTTGCCTTATACTCATGTTATTTTAAAACTCCTGCCAGAGTACAAACCTTTTTTTCTTGTATGTTTTCTCCATCGGGATGTGTTAACTCTATCAAAATGATATAAATGCCCAGAGCTTGGGTTTGTCCTTGGTCGTTTTTACCATCCCAAGTCCAGTAGCCTTTCATGCCTGTATATTCGTTATTTATTAATTCTTTAACAAGGCGACCTTTAGCATCGTAAATTTTAACCTCGGCTTGATAACCGGATTTCTCCAATTGATAATTTAACAACATATAATCTTGATAACCATCCATGTCCGGAGAGAAACTTTCCGATTCCAATTTAAAAAGGCTAGCCTGAGAAGCTGTTAAATCCGAATATTGCGAATTTTGATAGGTAGGCGTGCCAAAGCCGGAAGCCTCCGAAGCTGATTTCCAAGCAGAAGCTTGTAAACCCGAAACATCGGGGTTGATACGCTCTAAGGCAATTCCTTCTTTGTCGTATAAAATAGTGCTATGAAAAGCCTCATCGTAAATAACTTTGTCAATATTTAAATTCCCTTTGTTTGCAAGAATTAAAGTCCCTTGAGTCGTTGAAAGGTTTGGAAATTCTTCTGTCGTAAATAAGCGATTGGGATGTTCAACATAAAATTGTTGCTCAACATTAGATTTGTTTTTGGTTAGAACCAAATAATCGTTCGGGAAAATCAAAACCGGATAATTGAACATGACTGACTTGTAAGTGATGCTTGTATCTTTCTGAACTCCAAACTTTAACTCCTGTAAATCAATCACTTTATTACTTCGGTTGTAAAGCTCTATATATTTGGCGTGTTTGCCTTTAGGATTGAAAAATATCTCATTAATAATAATATCATCAGCTTCTGTTTTGGAAGGAATTCCCATTTTAATATTAATAGGTGTGTTCAAAACCTCGAAGCTACAATTAAAAATATCGTCTTCAATCGTTAATTCATACACCTGATTAGGCTCTGTTTTTTGCGAAAATTGCAACTCTAAACGCAAACTTCCTATCTCGTACCAAGCTGAATCTGCAGATTGGTCATTAAGAAAAAACTTTGTTTTATCGGGGGTATATTCCGGCGACAAACTTTGATTGAATAAAACAACACAAGTGCTATCCGAAAAGTAAGAATGTACTATCTCCAAGTTAGCACCCTCCGACAATGTCTGATGAATGGAGTTGATTCTTCCCGGTGTTCCACCCTGATTCGCAACCGAAGCTCCCCAGTTGGTTTGCATATTGCAAGGGTGATTAGAGTCCTTCATCTCTAAAGACCAGCCCCCATCTTTCTTATAACTCTCGGTGTACCAATCCGATGTATAATTGACTTGATGAATCCACAAGCCAGTGTTATCTAAGAGCACCAATTTGGCACCGCCATTGGTCAGTTTATTGTTGGTAAAGAGTTCGCATTTGGCTAAAGAATCCGGAAATAAATTCGATTTCCCTTGAGGGGTTAAAAGTAAATAGCCTCCCCCTTGAATACTAACATCTCCAAAAGTATATTGATACGAATTAATCTTTAAAGTCCAACCTTTTAAGCTAATCGGGAAATCTTTAGTGTTGTATAGTTCAATATATTCCGATTCGGGCAAATAAACGACAGGAGTTGGGTCGGGCATTATTTCATTAATTAAAATACAAAAACTGTTGGGTTGATAATAAAAGACCGTTACCTCTTGTTCTTCTGTAATGGCATTTCCTGCTTTATCCGAAATATTTTTATACTTCAAACTCATAGCCTCTTCCGTAGGGAAGCCTGATTCGAACTCTAATATCAGTTTACCCTGTGGGCACATCTCTTTATTAATATTTGAAGGTGATATATTTCCATTTAGAGTAAAATCGGACAAGGTAAAAGCATCAGGATTAAGTCCTTCGTTAAATAACATTTCTATATGTTGTGCGTCTGTTGCTAAGGCTGTTATTAACTTAGGAGCTGTTACATCCTTTACGTAAGGCTTAAATAAAATGTTCAGTTTTTTGTCGTTCATTCTCCAAGAACCGGATCCACTCTCGGAGAGATAACCGTACCAACGAATATACAAAGTGTCCTGAGGCAATAGAAGCACGCCAACATCCTGCATCAAAGTATCTCTTTCTTTATCATTATCGGGGACATTAACTGTTCCCAGACTTTCATAGTCGGAGAAATCTGCTTGATAAGCATATCTGATTTCGTACTCTCGGATACCCGTATTAGAACGCCTTTCGCTATATGCTAATTGTGTTATCTCGAAGGTATCAAGAGCCACAGAAGCAACACCTATTTGAAAATAGGCACTTTCATTCAATGCATCTTGACTCCATCCTTTTGCATAAGCTCCGGAAGAGGAAAAGCTTGGAGATGTAAGCCCTGCTCCAAAAACAAAATCTAAAGGAATTAGTTCCTGATGGTTAGAGAGTCCGCTTCCGTTTGTTTTTAACTCCCAGCTTAGTGATTGAGGAAACGAAATGTAAGATACTAATAGTAAACTTATAGTCAGTATATTAAGTTTCATGGAATATTTTTTTAGGGTCTAAATATCTAAAAAAAACTTTAAAACGGTATTCGAAAAGTGACAAATTATAAAGAATATCAAATGATATTTTCTATAGTTTGACGAATTGACTCTGCATCGAAGCCACACTCTCGGTACAATTGAGCTTGCGTTCCGTGAGGGATGAAGTAATCGGGAACTCCTAGTATTTTAACGTTGTTGGTATAGGAATGTGCTGCCATAAATTCTAAAACAGCAGAGCCAAAGCCTCCCTGTTTTGTACCGTCTTCTACGGTTAAAATATGTTCAAAATTTTGACAGACAAAGTGCAAAACCTCCTCGTCTAAAGGTTTTACAAAACGCATGTCGTAATGTTGTATTTTAACATCTTCGGGTAATAAATCGCAAGCTTGTTTAACAAGTTCTCCGGTAATGCCGATACTTAATACCGCAACTTTATTTCCCTCCGAAATTAAACGAGCCTTTCCTATTTCGATGTGTTCAAAATCTTTTTTCCAGTCGCTTATAGAACCTGCTCCTCGCGGATACCTTATCACAAAAGGACCATATTCTTGCTCCTGAACGGTGTACATCATGTTTCTTAATTCGATGGCATCCATTGGGGCAGATACAATCAGGTTTGGAACGGTACGCATATAGGCCAAATCGAAGACCCCGTGATGTGTCTCTCCATCATCGCCGACCAAACCGCCTCTATCAAGGCAAAAAACAACATTCAGTTTTTGAATCGCAACATCGTGAATAACCCCATCGTATGCACGTTGCATAAAAGTTGAATAGATATTGCAAAACGGTAATTGTCCCGAAATAGCCAATCCAGCAGAAAATGTAACGGCATGTTGCTCGGCAATTCCTACATCAAAAGCTCTATCGGGCAATTCTTTCATCATAATATTTAGAGAAGAGCCGGAAGGCATCGCGGGTGTAATACCCATTACTTTAGGGTTTTGTTTGGCAAGCTCCACAATGGTATGCCCAAATACATCTTGAAATTTAACAGGCTCTTTATCTTTACTCTGAGATTTTATAATTTCTCCGGTTATTTTATCAAATTTACCGGGTGCATGAAACTGTGTTTGATTCAACTCTGCCTGCTTAAAACCTTTTCCCTTTTTGGTAATAATGTGCAAGACCTTAGCTCCCGGAAGGTCTTTTAAGTCTTTGATAATCTTGCTTAAATAAACAACATCGTGCCCATCTACAGGGCCAAAATATCTGAAATTAAAGGACTCAAAAACGTTGCTATGTTTTAAAATAATGGACTTGATTCCATTATCTACCTTTTGTGCTATTTTCTGTGCTTCGGGAATTTTACCCAACAACCGCCAAACATCTTTTTTAACCTTGTTGTAAGTCTTGGAGGTCGATATATCCATTAGGTATTCGTTGATAGCTCCGGTGTTTGGATCTATCGCCATATTATTATCGTTTAAGATAACGAGTAAATCGGAATTTAAAGCACCGGCGTTGTTTAAACCTTCAAACGCCAAACCTCCGGTCATAGAACCATCTCCAATAACTGCAACCACTTTCCTATCTTCTCCTTTCTGTTTGGCTGAAACTGCCATTCCTAAAGCAGCACTGATAGAGGTAGAAGCGTGCCCGACTCCAAAAGCATCGTATTCACTTTCGCTAGGTTTCGGAAAACCACTGATTCCTTTGTATTTTCGGTTCGTATGAAACTGATGTTTTCGTCCGGTTAAGATTTTGTGTCCATAAGCTTGATGACCAACGTCCCAAACAATCTTGTCGTAAGGCGTATCAAGGGCATAATGTAACGCTATGGTTAACTCAACAACCCCTAAACTTGAGCCAAAATGCCCCGGGTTATTCGACACAACATCTATAATAAAGGCTCGCAATTCCTTGCTAAGTTGTAGCAATTGTTCCGAAGATAAACCTTTAAGGTCTTTTGGCGAATTTATATTATCAAGTAATGGATACGACAATTTTAATCTGATTTAAGGTGGCAAAAGTACAAATTTAAAATAAAATATAGGGTTTTAATTTTTCAATATCGCTTAAGCTTGCTTTATTTCGGCTTATAAAATTGTCTATATCCGTATAAGCTCCATTCATACTACGTTCTTTAACAATTTGTTTAGCTAAGCTCTTATTGATATAAGGATGACGGCTTAACTCTGATGCCGTAGAAAAATTCATATTCAGTTTTTCAACTGTTCCCTGAACAAAAACTTGAGAAGCGATGCCTTCATAAGCTTCTTTCTGAATACCATAAACCTCTAACAATTGACTTTTAATGTAAAATCCACCTAGCTTTTCCCTAAAAGCAACGATTCTTTTGGAAAGAACGGCTCCAATTCCCTTTATTTTTTGAAGCTCTTGCGTATCAGCAATATTAATATTGACCCTTACCGGTTTATAGGTCTTTTTTAGAGTGTTATACTCTTTTTTTGATTTCGCTTTAGAGTTCTTTTTTTGCTTTTTGCTTGGCAATAACAAATAAGGAGCTAAACGTCTATAAGTGCTATCGTCAATGGCATACATCTTAGAAAAATCCGATTTTGTTCTAAAAACGCCACCTTTATTCCTATAGTTTATAAGTTGTTTCGCTTGCCTTGGGCTTAGTCCTAAGTCTAGAAAGTCAGACCAGCTACTTGTATTGGGGTTAAATTTAAAAAGCTTGATGTTTTCTTTCGATTTTTTTTGAAGCTGAGTTGTTTTTGTCTGATAAAAAAGATTGATTTCTTTTTCGTATGCAGAAAAATCGGTCGTCGTCTCTTTTTTGTATAACAGAAATAACCTAGGTACGGTAAAAGAAAAAACCATTAAAAAAGAAAGGACAAGCAATCCATTTCGCTGTGAGCGAGAAAATTTCATAAATCAATATTTGGGACGTTATTGCCGTAAAAATAACAAACATTAATTTAATTAGCAAATGTCAATAAGTCGAAAACTCGTAATTTTTGCTCATCTAAAGACATAATTGTCAGAAGTCTCCTTTAACTTTGCAGAATGGAAAAAGAGCATCTCACGAAAAAGATAAAAGAACGAGCGGTTTTAATCGGAGTCGTTAGTCAGGAGCAATCCGACGAGCAA
>PDWI01005355.1_pt1 | contig 16618 bp, 14 predicted proteins | sample 1430891 | NCBI WGS metagenome assembly PDWI01 (sample SAMN01162508, study PRJNA174530) | Oral metagenome, whole genome shotgun sequencing project. | biome: Marine environment; feature: Marine mammal; material: Swab sample of the gingival sulcus; isolation source: swab sample of gingival sulcus...
CCGGCAAGCATTTCGATTTAGCCGTCCGTTTACGGCATTTTCTCTAACATTACTATATACGCAAAAGTAAATATATTATTTATATAACACAAATATTATCAAATTTTTATAATAAAATTCAAAAAAATAGTTTTTACCATTTTTTATTGCTATATTTGTGCCAATACTAGAAATATATGGCAGTTATTCAGGTAGGTAAATTTGGTAAATTGTTGAATATAAAGAGGTGTCTTGAAAGTGCTATTGCGCAATACACGAGTGTTCTTCGTTTATATGTCGGCTAACTAAATTTGCAGCTTGTTACAGTATTCTAAATTTTGCAAAAAATCAATCTCCCTGCTCCCCTCTTCTCCAAGAGGGAATTTGCGATTTGCCAAAAGCTTTGAAACAGAGACTTCTGAAGCTTTTGCAAGGGTAAAGTTCGCTATTTGGTTTTACTTTTGAAAAAGTCTTGAAATTCGGCTTTCAATTTTACCGAAGGCACAAAAGAAATAAGTGTCCCTAAAAGCATTACCGAGAAAAAGGTTAAAACAAAATCGGAAACTTTCATGCTAACAGGGTATGCTTCAACAATGTATAAGCCGTCGGATGGAAATGTAACCAATCCGAGTTCTTGTTGAGCAAAACAAATTAACGCACCCGCAACAATGCCGGCACTTGCGCCAAAAAAGGAAATCAACCAGCCTTCATAGAAAAAGATTCGCTGAATATTTTTGTTGGGTAGCCCCATGCTTTGCAAGGTAAACAAATCTCTGCGTTTTTCAATAATAAGCATTGTTACCGAACCGATAATACTAAACGAAGCAACCAGCGTAATAAACAACATAATAATAAAGGCAGCCAAGCGTTCTGACTTCATAACTCTATATACATCAAATTGTTCATACACATCCTGTACGCTGAAATCCTCCCCGAGCATGGTTTCTATGGCGGATTTTATGGATTGAAGCTCCTCTTTATTATCCAAAAACAATTCAACATAGCTGACTGTAGAGCTGTCTCTATCCGTAATTTTTCGGACAATTTTGTTGGACGCAAGAATGTATTTTAAGTCAAACTCGTTATCGATGGCAATAATTCCGGCAGGAATAAGGTTTGTTTTGTTAAAGGCTTGCTCCGGATTGAGCAAGTTGGTGTTTTTTCGATTGGGTGTCCATACAGAAACCGCTTTTCCATTCTCTACGGAAACGCCTAATCTGTAAGCAATGCCGCCCCCGAAAACAGCATAGTTCAGCCTTTTTTCTTCTGTTTTAAAAACCCCGTTTATTACAGTTTCTTCCGAATTAATATAGTTTCCGTAAGATGCAGGAATGCCTTTCACCGTGCAAATAATTTGTTTTTCGCCGTATTTCAACAAAACATTTTCTTCCGAAATTTCCGCAAAATATTTTATGCCGGGCATATTTCGTATTTTGTCAAATTCTTTCTTATTGATTTTAAATGTTTTTCCTTTGTTTGCCTGAATCTTTAAATCCGGGGCATAAGTTGATATTTGTGCATCAATCAACAAGCCGAAACCGTTCATGGAAGAGAGCACAATAATTAATGCGGCTGTGGCAACCGTAATTACTGCAATTGAAATTCCCGTAATAATATTAATGGCATTTCTGTTTTTTTTTGAAAACAAATAGCGCTTTGCAATATAAAAGGAAATATTCATTATTTTTTTAAGAGTTTATCGATATTTTCGGCATATTCTAAGGAGTCGTCAATATAAAACTGAATATCGGGAATTTTTCGCATTTGATTTTTTATTTTATTTCCGAGTTCAAAGCGTATATTGCTTTTATGCTTTAAGATTTCCTCAAAAACGGTGTTTTTATTTTCTTCCGGGAAAATACTCAAATATACTTTTGCAAAACCTAAGTCGGGAGATGTCCTGACAGTCGTTACACTAATTAGTTTATTTAAAAATTCGGAGGATTTGCGCTGAAAAATAATACTCAGTTCTTTTTGCAACAAAGCCGAAACTTTTTTTTGTCTGGTTGATTCCATATAGCGGTAAAATATAAATGCAGCAAGGATTTTCAAAGCATCTGCGTATTGCCGGAAAAATAAGGCTGCCGGTTTTATTTTGTAAAATTATAAAAACAAAATTAAACAGACAAGCAGACAAGAAAATCATGCTTTACTTTTTATCCCGCATTTCGAGACTTTTTCTTAAAAATAAAGCCAAATAACTAACTTTATAGAAGATGCAAAAGTCGGAAGACCGAAGTCGGAAGAAAATTAAAAGGTAAAAAGTCTTTTTGCAAAAAGCGCAAGAGCAAAATACCTCTTGGAGAAGAGGGTGTAGGGAGATTGATTTTTTGAAGATTTTAAAATTCTATACATTAACAAGTTACAAATTTAGTTAGATGGAATTGTTCTCCAAGTAGTTCTATTACGGTCAGCATCTACCTCAAAATAAGACACTTTGTTTGATAAGCCTCATTTACCATATCAAAGGATATGCCTCAATCGCCTTATCTCCTATTTTATTGTACATGCAGCCCTCACTACGAAGACTTGATGACCACGAAGTAGCATCGCAGATAATAATTTGGCTTAATGGTAAATTCTCTTAAATTTACGGCTTGTAACTATATTTCTTGAATACGCAACATACATACGTCGATTTAATCATTCCTTTGCCGGTGCCGCAATTGTTCACCTATAAAGTGCCGGAAACTGCCCTTTCGGAAATCCAAAAGGGAAAACGTGCCATTGTGCAATTCGGCAGGAAAAAGATATACGCCGGAATTATAAAAAACATTCATCATAATAAGCCCGATTATCGCACAAAAGAGCTTATTTCTATCATGGATGAAACGCCCTTAATCAACGAATATCAATTTCGTTTTTGGGATTGGATTGCCGAATACTATATGTGCACCTTGGGCGAAATACACAAAGCTGCCTTGCCCGAAGGTTTAAAATTAGAAAGCGAAACGCTGATTGCTTTAAAGCCGGATGCCGATTATGCCGACATTACGGAAAAAGAAGAACTTGTGATAGGGCTGCTGACAAACGAAACCCACCTCAGTATTGCAAAATTGGCATCGCAAGCCGATTTTAATGTGTTGCCCGCAATAAAAAAACTGCTGGATAAAGGCATCATTTATGCCGAAGAACATATTCGGCAAAAATACAAGGTAAAATATGAAGAATATCTTTCATTATTGCCCGAACTGAACAATGAAACGGCTCTTAACGAAGCCTTACAAAAATTGCAAAGGGCAAAAAAACAGCAAGCTCTCTTGTTGCAATTTATACACTTAACAAAATACGGAAACGCAAGCAATCCGAAGATAAAACCGGGTGCAGAACTCTTAAAAAAAGAGCTGATGCAATATTCCGGAACTTCGGCATCTGTTTTAAAAAGCCTTATCGACAGGGGCTATTTGGTTTCAACAAAAAAGGAAGTCAGTTACTTTATAAAACCAAATCGGCTTAGCAGTAAGGAAAACAGCTTAAACGAAGCCCAACAAAAGGCTTTTGAAGAAATAAAACAAGCTTTTGACAAAGAAAAAGCCGTGCTTTTGCACGGGATAACATCTTCCGGGAAAACAGAAATTTACATAAAACTGATAAAAGAGCAAATCGCAAAAGGCAAACAAGTATTATATCTATTGCCCGAAATTGCCCTGACCTCTCAAATTACCGGGCGATTAGAAAAAATATTCGGCGAGAAACTCGGCATCTATCATTCTAAATTTAACAATAATGAACGAGTAGAAGTTTGGAAAAATCTGGAAAAAGGAAAATTCAAGATTATTCTGGGTGTTCGTTCTTCGATTTTTTTGCCTTTTAACAATTTGGGCTTAATCATTGTGGACGAAGAACACGAAAACTCCTACAAACAGCAAAGTCCTGCTCCGCGCTATAATGCACGCGATGCCTCGCTTGTTTTAGCCCTTTTGCACAAAGCCGATGTGTTGCTCGGAACGGCAACACCCTCTATGGAAAGCTATTATAATGCAAAATCCGGGAAATATGTTTTAGTGGAACTTTTTCAACGTTATCAAAATATAAAACTCCCCGAAATACGCATTGCGGATATAAAAGAAGCAAGGCGAAAAAAAAAGATGCGCTCTTTATTTACGCCGGAGTTGTTAAGCGAAATTCAAACAACACTCCAAAAAAAAGAGCAAGTTATTCTTTTTCAAAACAGAAGAGGTTTTTCGCCCTATACCGAATGTGAGACATGCGGTTATATTCCCAAATGCGTACACTGCGATGTCAGCCTGACTTACCATAAATTCAGCAATCTGTCTGTTTGCCATTATTGCGGATATTCGGAGAATGCCACAATAAAATGCAAAGCGTGCGAAAGTTCCTCTATGGTTTCCAGAGGTTTCGGCACGCAAAAAATCGAAGAAGAAATACGTCAGTTTTTCCCCGATGCTCGTTTTGCTCGAATGGATACGGACAGTACAAGCAGCAAAAAAAAATACAACAAAATAATTCACGACTACGAAAGCGGAAATACCGACATCCTTATCGGAACACAAATGATAAGCAAAGGCTTGGATTTTGACAATGTTGCATTGGTTGGTATTATGAATGCCGATAATATTTTAAACTTTCCCGATTTTCGTGCCCACGAACGAAGTTTTCAACTGATGACCCAAGTCAGCGGAAGAGCCGGAAGAAAAAACAAACAAGGGCAAGTAATTATACAAACAAGCGACAAAAATCATCCCTTGCTTCAAAATGTGGTGCAAAATGATTTTGAAACGATGTTTCTGACACAGCTTCAACTTAGAAAAAAGTTTCATTATCCGCCTTTTTTCAGGCTACTGCAAATAAGTTTGAAGCATAAGCATGAAAATATTACAAAAGAAGCTGCCGCAAAATTGGCAAAAGAGTTAAGGCAAATATTCGGACAAAGAATATTAGGTCCGGAAGCACCTCTGATTTCCAAACTAAAAAATCAATATATACAAGTTATTTTAATAAAGATTGAGCGAAAAATTGCACCCGACAAAGCAAAAAAATACATTCGTTCGGTAATATACAAATTGCAGCAAACCGAAAAATATAAATACGTTCAGATAATACCCGACGTAGATCCTATGTAAGCCGGATGCAAAATCTTACATTAATTTTGCTCCAATCAGTTGAATAAACTCTTCGCGTGTTTTTGCATTATTAAAAGCTCCGGTAAATGCGGATGTTGTTGTAACCGAGTTTTGCTTTTGCACCCCTCTTATGCGCATACACATATGCGATGCTTCAATAACAACGGCAACACCCAAAGGTTTAAGCGTGTTTTCAATGGTATCTCTTATTTGCATTGTCAGCCGTTCTTGCACTTGCAAACGTCGGGCATAAGCCTCTACCACACGCGCAATTTTGCTCAAACCCGTTATATACCCGTTTGGAATATAGGCAACATGTGCTTTTCCGTAAAAAGGCAACATGTGATGTTCGCACATCGAATATAAATCGATGTCCTTTACAATCACCATTTCTTTATAATCTTCCTTAAACAAGGCACTTGTAATTATGTCCGAAGGGTTTGTATTGTATCCTTGCGTCATAAATTGCATGGCTTTGGCAACTCGTTGCGGCGTTTTTTCCAGTCCCTCCCTCGCAACGTCTTCGCCCAACTGTTCAAGAATGTTTTTATAATGTTTTGCAATTTTATCCGTAGTTTCGGAGTTCCACCGATCTTCTCTCACATAGCCGAAATCGGGGTTAATACCTGTTCCTTTGCTTATAATTTTCATCTGTTTGTTTTTTTAATTTTCAAAGGTCTATTTAATTAATTCATAACTCATCATGCACCATTTATCATTCCCCGGTAATAACTCTTTTTGCCCGTGTCTGAAATTTCAGTCTCGAGGCTTTCATATATTATTTTTTTAAATATTTTTGTAAAAATAAAATAAATCGTAATTATTAAGCAAATTTGACAAAAAAAACAACAGTATTATTCGTTTTTGCAACGGAAGCAGAAAGTATTCCCTTTAAAAAACACATAGAAGATAAAGGCATTTCCTTGTCGGAAAATAATATTTTCTTCCATAAAAATATACAAGCGGAAATCTTTATTTCGGGCATCGGTGTTCCGGCAAGCGTGTATGCACTGACAAAAAAACTTTGCACCGCATCATACGATTTTATCATTAATGCCGGCATTGGCGGAAGTTTTAACCGTCGATTAAAAATAGGCGATTGCGTACAAATTTCTTGCGATGAATTTGCCGATCTCGGCATTACTTTAAAAAACGGAAAGTTCCAAAATCTATTTGATGCAAAACTTGCGAATGCAAATTCAAGACCTTTTAAAAAAGGCAAACTCTATAATTTGAAAAGCTTCGGGTTTAAGGCAAATATGCCCCAAGCAACAGGAATTACGGTAAATACGGTTTCCGGCAGCAAAGCACAAATCGCATTCAGAAAAGAAAAATTTGCCGCCGATATTGAAAGCATGGAGGGTGCCGGCATACATTATGTTTGCCTGAGCGAAAATATCCCCTTTTTGCAAATAAGAGCCGTATCGAATAAAGTGGAAGAGCGAAACAAAGACCAATGGAACATCCCTTTGGCTTTGCAAAAATTAGCCGAAGCATTATTTAAAATAATACAAGATAATACAGCACAAAAAACAGAAACCGATAAAAAATAAAAACATGACCTTGACATTAGGCTTTTCATCTTGCCCGAACGATACTTTCATCTTTGATGCGGCAGTACATAAAAAAATCGATACCGAAGGAATTAATTTTGAGTTAATTATTGCCGATGTAGAAGAACTGAACAAAAAAGCCTTTGAGGGCAAAATCGATATTACCAAACTGAGCTATCATGCCTATTTTTATGCTGCCGAAAATTATGTGTTATTGAACTCCGGCAGTGCCTTGGGCAATAATAACGGACCTTTGCTGATAAGCAAGAGAAAAATATATCCCGATGAGTTAAAAGATGTAAAAATTGCCATACCGGGCACCTATACTACGGCAAATTTGCTGCTGGGAATTGCCTTTCCGGAAGCCCTAAATAAAACGCCTTATTTGTTCTCCGACATTGAAGATGCAATATTCGACAATGAGGTTGATGCCGGACTGATTATTCATGAAAATCGATTTACTTATGAAAGCAAAGGTTTGCAAAAGATAAAAGACCTCGGCGAATTTTGGGAAGAAACAAGTGCCATGCCTATTCCTTTGGGGGGTATTGTCATACACCGAAAACACCCCGAAGCTCTTTGGCACAAGGTCAACGGCATTATAAAGCGCAGCATCGAATATGCTTATAAAAATCCGGCTTCCGGCTTAGACTACATCCGGCACTATGCAAAAGAAATGGACACCGCAGTGATGCAAAAACATATTGATCTATATGTCAATGACTATTCCTTGCATTTAGGACAAAAAGGAAAACAAGCCGTACAAACTTTATACAACGAAGCATTTAAGCGAGAATTGATCCCCGAAGTTTCTAAAAAAATGTTTATCGACTAAGCAGAATGTTTTTCAGTTTAATATTACGATGTTGAATAATTTTTTTATATTTGAGCTAAATCAGGTATATCAGGATTTCAGAATAAGTCTTCAAGCTATTATAAGACAAAGCCTTTTATGCTCTGTTTGGATCTATAATTACAAATTTTAGAATCATGTTAAAAGTCTCAAAAAAATCAGTTCTACTCTTTATCATTTCTATATTCATATTAAACTTAGGACTATTATCTCAGAACTCAAACAATGCAGTACTTCAAATCATTAAGGGTAAGAAGGTAAGAAGTATAAAGCCCGGGAAAAAACTGAAAATTTGGTATGCCGGAAAGAAACATAAAGGTCGATTAGACAGCATTGGTAAAAATTCCATTTTTATTAATAATACCGAATATGAACTACACAAAATTGACAAAATAAGCCTGAAACCTAGGGGCACCCAAGTTTCCGGTTCTATTGTCGGAACTGTCGGGCTTGCCATTACAACATTGGGAACAGTAATGATTACAAAATCCTACAATAATGCAAAGCATGATGTTGGCGGTACACTTGCTGTATTTATATTAACAGGTTTCGGACTTGTTATTGGCAGTGTCGGGATATTAACAACTGCTGCAGGAGCATCTATACTCTTTATAAGCAAAAGATATAAAAAAGAAAAAGGCTGGGTTTATAAAATTGTTCCGGAGAGTTGAGCAGGGTACAGTGCCCGCAAGCGGAAAACAGTTCTGCAAAAACAGAGCTGAAAATTATTGGTAATAACCCCACCTCTGAGGCATATCCTTTGATATGGTGAATGAGGCTTATCAAACAAAGTGTCTTATTTTGAAGTAGATGCTGACCGTAATAGAACTACTTGGTGAATAATTTCATCTAATTAAACTCGCAAGCTATTAATATACAGTACTTTAATATTTTCAAAAAATCAATCTCCCTACACCCTCTTCTCCAAGAGGGAATTTGTTGTTGCACTCTTTGCAGTTTTCTCGGCTTTTGGCTTTTAGCCCTCAGTTTTTGGCAATAAAAAATAAGGTAATAAACTTGTTTGTTTTTTAGTCGTTATTTCTACTAAGGTTTGAACCGACAATAAAGTTAGCTAATTTGATTCTACTTTTAAGAAAAAGTCTCGAAATGCGGATTAACTTTTGCAACTTTATTCCATGTTTATTAGTCTCTTATAAAACAGGGATTTAAGATGCAAGAAAACCTGTGTCATTTTATTTACTTAAAATACAAAAAAATGAAAAAATTTTTACTTTTATTCACAGCTTTTCTTTTTAGTTTTCCGCAGGTATATGCGCAGCTAAAAACAAACTCAAAAGAACAGATAAATTCTGTAAATGATACGCTTGTTCTAAAAAATACGATGTTGGCGGAGGCTGTTATTATCTCTCCGCAGAATGACACAACAATATGCGAAAGCTCCTTTTTGTTTGAAGCCGAAGAACCGGAAACAGGCTCCGGACTTTGGCAAATTACAAGCGGTGGCGGAAACATTGAAAATCCCGACTCAAACATAACTTATATCAACAACTTGTGGCATGGCGTAAATACAATTCGGTGGACAGTTATAGGCGATACATGCACTTCAAGTGATGATGTTGAAATTACAAATTCATCTGTATTTGCTAATGCCGGAGTTGATGTTGCCGTATGTGCGGATTATGCTTATCTGAATGCTTCTCCCGTTCCTCCCGGAGATATGGGGCTTTGGTCTGTTATTTCCGGAACAGGCATGTTTGAAGACCCTACAAATAATACGACAATCGTATCTGACTTATCATTCGGGAATAATACTTTCAGGTGGACTGTTTCAAATAATGAATGCACTTCTTATTCTGATGTAAATGTATTTTCAACAATGCCGGACAGTGCTTTGTATGATGCCGGAGAAGATCAAGAAGTCTGTGAAGACCATACCGTATTAGAAGCAAATGAGTTATTGCCCGGGTGGGAAGGTCGTTGGGAAATAGTTGGGGGAGGCGGCACAATTGCAGAGCCTACAAATAGAATTACAGAAGTCAGCAACCTTATATTGGGTCTGAATGTTTTTAGGTGGATAATCTTTTGGCCCGAATACGGATGTTATTATTCTGATATAGTAACAGTATCAAATAATTCTGTAAGCGCAACAGCCGGACAAGACACAACAATAAATCAAACTTCGTATCAATTAAATGCAGAAAATCCTATAGACGGGAGCGGAGAGTGGTCTGTTGTTTCCGGAGCAGGGATTATTGAAAATCCAAACTTGCACAATACTGTTGTGGGCGAACTTGGAACCGGAAAGAATATATTTTGCTGGTCTGTTACAAATGATTTCTGCGACGATTCCGATTTTATAAGGATTAGCTATAATCCTGTTTCTGTTGAGCATATCGAAAAGAAAAACAGTAAGATTTGCCCAAATCCAACAGGCGGTATTGTTAATATTGTTTCCGAAAACAGAAGTTTTTCAGAAGCGTTCATGCGATTACAAACAATAGCGGGCAAAGAGATGCCTTGCAAAATTATCCCTCAAAGCGATAAGTTTTATATGCTTGATGTATCAAATTTAGCAGAAGGGATATATTTCTTGGAAATTCATTTTGATACTGAAACCGAGACTTTAAAGATTATAAAAAAGTAAATTATCGGCTTTTTGCTCTTAGCCTTTGACAAAGCACGAACCAACAGACAATCGTCAATTTGATTTTGTATCTATTTATTTTCGGCAAACTTTTTTAAATATTGAAAATGTTTGCCGAGCTTGCCGTTTTTGGTAATACAGGCTCTTTCAATAATTCCCGTAGGGTCATTATCGAATAAAGCAGGAAAAACATGCTCCATTAGTTTATTGCCAAAATCTTTTGCGGCATCTCGCGGAACTTCTCCGGGCAAATTATCAACAGCCATAACGGTTATGGCGTTTTCGTCAAAGGCTTCGCTTTCTTTTTCTTTAAGCGGGTCGTAGCCGTACAAGGGTGCTGCAATTGTTGATGCTCGAATGGTTGAGGGTACAGGTATTCCCACATCGCAACTGATGTCTGCAATTACTTGTATGCTGAAGTCTGCTTCTTTGGCATCTTCTTTTGTAAAAAATGCCGGCGCATCTTCGTCCCAAAAATGGCAGGCAATATACATATCGGCAGTTTTCGTATAAGGTTTAAAAACAGATTTATACATAGACGGATTGTTGAAAAAATGTTTTAGCTCAAAGGCGGTGCCGTCTTTTCTTTCAACATAATATTCGGGGTCTAATTGCGCATAAACAGGATAGTCGAATGTGGCATTTTTATTTAAAAATTCTTCGGGGCTTATTTTTTGTACTCCGGCTTTTTCCAGCACTTTCATGGCTCCGTGAGCAACACGACCTCCGCCGGTAATGACGATTTTAATTGCCGGCAAGTTTGCTTTTTTCAGTTCCGAGAATACTTCTTGCATATCGTGGCATTGATTTGCCGGTTTTAAAGAAAATAAATTATTTCTTTTGCCAAAAGCAAGCAAACCGTTGTAAGAGCCAACCAAGCCCGCCCAAGGTCCGAATGCTGCCAAACGTGCACCTTGCTCATCGGTAAAATACTCATAGTCGAGCATTGTGATATTTTGTTTTAACATGGCTTGCAGCAAAGCTCTGTTGTGTTCTTGCTCTTTTGCCGTATGCGAAAAAAACAGATAGGTTTTATTATCCATTAGTTCAGAAATAAGGACTTCTTTTACACCTATTAAAACATCGCATTCGCTAATGTCATCAACGACGTTTAACCCGAGTGCCCAATATTCTTCATCTTTAAATGCCCTGATATCACTTGATTGAACGTATAGCTTTGTATTCGGAAATTTTTTGGTAAATTCAAGAGCTTGTTTCGGGGATAAGGCAACTCTTCGGTCGGGGGGGGTTTTGGTTTCTTTTAATAAAGCAACTTTTATAATCTTGTCCATATCTCTTTTTTTACGATTCTTGCAAATATAAGCATTTTAAGCTGAAATTTTTTATGTTTTTGTTATTTTATAAAAATTAAATGATATTTTTGTGGCATCATTAGGATAATGTTCTTTGAAAATTTGGGGTCGTTTTTGGTTTTGACAGCAAGAATAATGAATTTGTAAGCATGTCGAGCCGTGTCGATTAACTCGTAAATCTGTTCGGCAAACCTATAATCGGCGATAATAATAATTATGCTCTCGCTGCGTAACCGAAGTATAGTACGTTAATGCTTAATTCCGAAGAAATTTCGGAACGAGATGTCTCGCAAAAGGGATTGCCCGATTCCTTTTTGATTTGAGGCACCGTTAAAATCGGGATAGTTTTAACAGCGCTTCGATGTTAAAATAAAATTTAAGAAGATAAGCATGAATTTGGGTGCTTTTTCCCGGCTTCATGTCGAAAACCAACAAAGAGATAAACATGTAGAAAGCATCTTTGTTACTTGTTTGGACGCGGGTTCGACCCCCGCCGACTCCACCAAATTTATACAGCCGCAAATTTGCTTTGCGGCTTTTTTCATATCCGCATTTCGAGACTTTTGCAAAAGTAAAACCAAAAAACTAACTTTATTTTGCAAAGAGAAAACCGGCAAAATCCCTCTTGGAGAAGAGGGTGTAGGGAGATTGATTTTTAGTGGGTTCAGAGAAAAAAATACTGTTTTATAACACAAAAACATTTTTTGATAATTTTTTTTTTTTTTTTTTACCTTTGACGCGTTAAAAGAAATATTAATGAAAATTTAAAAATTATGAAGAACAAGTTAACTTTATTATTGACTTTCGCTGTTGCTATTTTTTTTAGTTCATGTGAAAAAGACAAAAATTTAGCAGAAACTAAAACAATTAAGATTGACCCTACGGAGCAAAAAATCTTAGATTTTAAGGAGAAAATGAAAAATCCGCAAAAATCCGATGAAACTATGAGTATTGAAGATGCTGTTTGGAATATTGAAGCAGCATTGAATTATACTTATTGTATTGTATCAGAGGAAAATGTAAAGTCTGGTGCAGATTTAGTAAAGACAGTTTCTATGGAAACTGAAAATAATTATTCAGGCGGGAACATAAGCATTAATGAGGTAATTTCAATTTACAACGAAATGAAAAACATCATGAATGCTGAATTTGAAGAAACTAACAGCAGGGTTAAATTCTATACCATTGCAGATGTTAAGTATGAAAATAATGTTTTTATTCTTAAAGCGTTATTAAGATACATAAATTCCGACAAAGGTTCTACAGGCTTTTATGTAATAACTCATGATTGGGAGTGGGGCTATGAATTTGGCAGGTGTGACGGAACATGTCAAGGACAAGACCTTTTAACTGAAATAGTAAAATGGATTAATAGAAACCGTCCTATCCTTGCAAATGTATATTATACAGATGTTAGTTGGGAAGGTTGGTTTGTAAGTTATGAGCCCATATTATTAAATCATTCAGATTGGACAAATTTGGCTCCTTACGGTGTAAATATGTTTTATACAGAAGACCCGAATGGAGGTCCACACTATTGTATTCCTGCAACGCAAGGAGAATACTATGCGTCAGAAACGAATCAGGCATTAAGCGCTATTGAACAATATATTACAGACCCGGGTAGAAAAGTTACAGACTGGTATATCAATGAATGTTCAGAAACTAATAATTACACAACTAAAGGACATGTATTAGGGGCAAATACCGGAGAGGCACATGTATTACCTCCCATACAGTAAAATAAAAAAGAAGCTGTCCAAAAAGTTTCAAATCAAAGCATTATAACAAATTAGAAGTTCTGTATCGTGTTGATAACAAGCATGCTGCGCTTTTAATTCTTTTTGTAAATTGTTTGAATAATGACTTTTTGGGCAAGCTCTTTTTTATTATATTTCAATTAATAGACCTAAATGAAACAAATATCTTTTTTTATCATACTTATCTGTTTTACATCAAACATATTTTCTCAAAATTATTTTGAAACAGAAATTAGTGATGCTGTAACCTTTAATGCAATACAAAATCGTAATGGAGAATTTATCTTATACGGAAATACTAATCCCCCCGGAAGTAATTATATAAACGGAATGTTTGATCATTCCGGAGTTCTCATAAAAATATCGGAAACCGGGAAACTATTACTTAGAAAAGATACTTCAGTTTTTGATTCTTGCTACATTCATATTGGAATGGACACGCTTAGCAATGGAAATTACGTATGTTGTTCTCAAATTTTCAAGAATAACGAAGAGGGTAACAACATTATAGTTTTTTCAGAATATGATAATGATTTTAATATCATAAGCTCTAAAAAACATGTTTTTCCGCAAACGACACATAATATATACAGAGCTAAACTCCAAAATATAGGCAACGGATTTATTTTAAGTGGTGAAGCAAGAAAATATTTAGAAAAACAAGAACCTCTAATTTCTTTTTATTATAAATTTGATGCAAATCTTGACAGTGTAATGTATGCTGAAAGTATGTTAACTAAGATTTCTGATTTGGCAGACAATTCATCTTCACATTTTTATACTACTCATTTATTTTATACTGATACAATTGAGCCATTTAATGCAGATGGAGCAATATTAAAAATAAAAAAGTCTGATTTTTCTATTGATACGGTTTTTGATATGTCAACAACAGAAAATTATGTCCGTATTTTTCCATTTGATTATTCATATATAAAATTTATGAACGATTCAACATTTATATTTTCAGCACCTGTAATAAAAAGTTTTAGTGAAAAAGTAATGATATATATAGGTGTCATGGATACATCTTTTAATACCTTGTATTATAATTTCGCAGGTTTTAATAATTACCAAAATTTTAGCACTTTTATAAATGGAATTAGTCTTAGTGAGCAAGATTGTTTTTTTATAGGTTCTCAAACTAATTACGGTGTCGGTTTGGCTTTAACGAAGTATAATACAGAACTTGATTTAGAGTGGGAAATGTTCTATTACCCCGAAAGCAGCAATGGACTTTTTAGTATTTTGGCAACAAGGGACAATGGTTGCTTAATGGTTGTTAGAAAAAAAGTAAACGGAAAATATAGTACGCTCGCTTTGAAAGTTGATGAAAACGGTAATTTGACACATGTAAACGGGAAACTTTCAGATGATAAAACATATGAACTAATCATATACCCCAACCCAAGCAAGTCAAAGCTAAATATCCGCACGGCGGTGCAACGAATCGGAGGTGAATTTAAAATGTATGATATTTCGGGCAAAGAAGTTTTTCGACAAAAAATAAGGCAAAGCAGAACGCAAATTAATACCGAGCATTTGCCGGCAGGTGTATATATTTATAATTATGTGCATGAGGGTGCAGATGTTGAGAGCGGAAAATGGGTTAAGGAATAGGAACTTGAATAATTTCATCTAACTAAATTCGTAAGTTGTTAATGTACTGCGCTTTTGATTTTTAGAAAAATCAATCTCCCTGCACCCTCTTCTCCAAGAGGGAATTTGCAATTTGCCAAAAATCATGAAAATAGCAAACAAGTGCATTCGCAGCAAACAAGCACGAGCTTCCAACTTTTGAAACTTCTATAAAGTTAGTGTTTTGGTTTTATTTTTGCAAAAGCCTCAAAATTCGGATTAATTATCGTTCCACCATTCCGATTTCGGTAATTTTTTCAGGCTAAATGTCTCTCCAATTTGTGGTGTTGCCAACTGAATTTTTTGTTCTTCTGCGATAGTGTCGTTATGTTGTTTTAAGGCTTTTTTAATTCTACGAACAGGCTCTGTCCACTGATGCGTAGATAAGTCAAATTTTCCCCAATGTATTGGCAGAATAACTTTTGCTCCAATATCAATTCCTGCTTGTGCCGACTGTTCAGGCAACATATGTACTGCTTGCCAACGTTTGTTGTATGCTCCGTCTTCGATAAATGCCATGTCAAACCCGCCGAAACGCTGACCGATTTTCGCAAATTCAGGCGAGTAACCACCATCTCCGCTAAAATAAACATTCATTCCAGGAGCGATTATAACCCACGATCCCCACAAGGTTTCAAGCTGATTTAACACACTTCGTCCACTAAAATGACAGCTTGGGGCAAACACCAATTTAATGTTGTTAATGGAAGTTTCTTCGTACCAATCGAACTCGCTGACTTTGTTTTCAGCCACACCCCAACGCAACAAATGAGCCTTTACGCCCAAAGGCACATAAAAATGTCCGACTTTTGATTTTAAATATTTAATTGCTTTGTAATCTAAGTGGTCGTAATGGTCATGCGAAATTAATACGGCATCAATAAAAGGCAAATCATCCATTGTGGGTTTGGGCTTCATTTTGAATGGTTTAATCGTAAACGGAACAGGCGATGCATTATGGAAAACAGGGTCGGTAATAATGGTTGTACTATCGGTTCTGAATAAGACCGTAGAATGCCCGAGCCAAATAAACTCGCCATTTTTTAATGATTTGGCATTAAGTTTTTTCGTGATAATTTTTTCAGGATTTTTACCCTTTGGCGGAAAGAAAAAATTCTTAAATAGTTTCCATTTATCTGATTTGTCGCCTTCAATACGCATGGTTGAGGCTTGTGTTTTTACTAAATTTTGAAAATGTTTACCGTCAAAATTCGATGATTTTTTGATTCTTGTCATACTTTCGGCATTGGGCAAGCCGCCAAAAGTAGGATGTAAATTGATGTATAATACCACAATTAGTACCAATGCCAAAATAATAAATAATATCATTTTTATAATTTTAAAAAGTTTTTTCATTTTTGTTGTGTTTATTGACCATAGACCTCTTAGGTTTTTAAAGGTCGTTATTTTTTTGCTCTTAATTTATTGATTTTCTTTTTGATTTTCAAAAGTTTTTCCTTTCCAATTTCAAAAGCATCAATGATACTTCAATGCTCTTTGGCTATAAAACAGATTTGCTCCTGCCAATAAAATAAGGATAAATACAAATAAGACTCGAGATGCTTTATGTTCTTTTATCCTTTTGGTTAAAATTTTTATAAAACGATAAAAACTAAGAAAAAATGAAATCATATTTTTATTTTCTATTTCAAAATTGGAAACTGCTACTCAAAATTTGCAAATAAGTTTTTAAAGACAATACCTATACGTAGGTTATTAGAAACTTTATTATAATTTATTGTTGTCCGATAAAACTCAAAAATAAGATTTTTTAAGAAAAAACACCTTTATTTTATTGGGATTTGAGTAAATTAAAAAAAAGTAAGCCCCCCC
>PDWI01005356.1_pt1 | contig 16618 bp, 16 predicted proteins | sample 1430891 | NCBI WGS metagenome assembly PDWI01 (sample SAMN01162508, study PRJNA174530) | Oral metagenome, whole genome shotgun sequencing project. | biome: Marine environment; feature: Marine mammal; material: Swab sample of the gingival sulcus; isolation source: swab sample of gingival sulcus...
GTGGCCGAAACGACCGGGCAGGGCTACGTCGCGGCCCCGGATCGAGGCCGGGTGGCACTCACCAGGCTGAAGCTGGCGCAGGACCAGCTGGTAGCCGCCCAGCCGGGAGCTAAGGACTGTCTGTATCTGCGCGCCGACCTGGTTGATCTGCTGGCCGAATCCCGCAAGGCCGCGGCCGCCACCCACTTTTTCGGGCACTTCGACGAGCTGTATGTGGGCTACCGGGATCGCACGTGTCTGACCGATGCCGCCGGGGACGCATTTATTAATGCCGGCAAGAACGGCATGTTGAAGCCGATGCTGGTAGATCGGGGTCGGTTGGTGGCCGTACGGCCGCAAGTGGGTGGCGAGATCGCGTGGCTGGAAGAGAATCCGTCGGCGCGGCTGGTGCGTGACGTGCAGCGAGCCATCGGCCGGATGGAGCGGCGCCTAGCCAAGTGAGCCTGGGCACGATTGGTACCGGGGCAGGTGGCCCGTGGGAAGATAGGCCACGATGACGCTAGCTATCCCGCCTACCACCGACCCGGATGCCCTCTACGAAGCCTTCTCGGCCTGGACGACGACCACCGGGATCGAGCTGTATCCGCATCAGGACGAATCGCTGCTGCACCTGGTGACCGGGGCCAACGTCATCGTCACCACGCCGACCGGCTCGGGCAAGTCGCTGATTGCTACTGCTGCCCACTTCGTCGCCCTGGCTGGCGGCGGCCGAACCTATTACACGGCCCCGATTAAGGCTCTGGTCAACGAGAAGTTCTTCGCCCTGTGCGACATCTTTGGGGCCGCCCAGGTCGGCATGGTCACCGGCGATGCCGCCGTCAACGCCGACGCCCCCATCGTCTGCTGCACCGCCGAGATTCTGGCCAACATCGCGCTTCGCTCCGGCGCCGAGGCTGACGTCGGCCAGGTGATCATGGACGAGTTTCACTTCATCGCCGACCCGGACCGGGGCTGGGCCTGGCAGGTGCCGCTGGTCGAGTTGCCGCAGGCGCAGTTCGTCATCATGTCGGCCACCCTCGGCGACGTCACCGAGCTGGCCGAGCAGCTCACCACGACTACCGGCCGCCCCACCGAGATCGTCGGCAATGCGGCGCGGCCTGTGCCGCTTAGCTACCGCTGGGCCACCACCGCGATCCACGAAACCATTGCCGACCTGGTCGCCGAGCAGCAGGCCCCGGTTTACGTGGTGCATCCCACTCAGGGTGCCGCGATCGAGCAGGCCCAGGCGCTGCTCAGCCAAGGGGTCGTCAAGGATCATCCCCACCGCGACGAACTCAAACAAGCCCTAGCCGGGTTCAAGTTCGGCGGCGGCTTCGGCACCACCCTGCGCAAGCTGCTCGCCGCCGGTATCGGGGTACACCATGCGGGCCTGCTGCCGCGGTATCGCAGGCTTGTCGAGCAGCTGACCCAGCGTGGGCTGCTGGCCGTGGTCTGCGGCACCGACACCCTCGGGGTGGGCATCAACGTGCCGATCCGAACCGTGCTTTTCAGCTCGCTGACTAAGTTCGACGGCCGCCGCCAGCGGGTGCTGCGCAGCCGGGAGTTCCACCAGATCTCTGGGCGGGCCGGGCGCGCTGGCTTCGATACCGTCGGCTTTGTCGTCGGGCAGGCACCTGAGCATGAGGTGGCCAACGTCAAGATCCTGGCCAAGTATGCGGGGGATGCGAAGAAGCTCAAGTCGGTGCGCCGTAAGAAGCCACCGGAGGGCTTCCTCAACTACACCCAGGCCACCTTCGACAAGCTCGTCGACAGCCAGCCCGAGCAGCTGCACGCCCGGATGCGCATCTCGCACGCCCTGCTGCTCAACCTGCTGCAGCGCGACGAAGACACCGCCGTAGCGATTCAGCGGCTCATCGATTCCTGCGTCACCGACCCAAAGGTGCGCCGCAGCCTGTTGCGTCGCGCCGTCCAGCTGGGCCGCTCGCTGCTGCAGGCGGGCATTGCGACGCGGCTGGAACAGCCCACCGCAGGCGGTCGTCGCTACGGTCTCAACGTTGACCTGCAGCGCGACTTCGCACTAAACCAGCCGCTCTCGGCCTTCGCCTTGGAGGTCATCACCGCGCTGGATCAGCAGTCGCCCACCTGGGCGCTGGATGTGGTCAGCGTCATCGAGGCGACGCTAGAGAACCCCAAGGCGGTGCTGCTAGCGCAGCAGTTCAAAGCCAAGGGCGAAGTGGCGGCCGAGCTGAAGGCAGACGGCGTCGAGTATGACGAGCGCGTGGAAATCCTGGAAGACGTCTCTTGGCCGCAGCCGTTAGCCGAGCTGTTGGACGACGCCTTGGACAAGTTCGCCGCCGCTCACCCGTGGGTGAGCGAGACCCCGATCTCACCGAAGTCCATTGCCCGCGACATGTTCGAGCAGGCCATGACCTTCGGCGAGTACGTCGCGCACTACAAGCTGCAGCGGAGCGAAGGGCTGCTGCTGCGCTACCTCAGCGACGCGCTGCGGGCGCTACGCCAAACTGTCCCGGAGTCGCTACGCACCGACGAGATGGCCGACTTCATCGCCTGGCTCGGTGAGATCACCCGGCTAACCGATTCCTCACTGATCGACGAGTGGGCGAAGCTTGCCGACCTGGCCGACGACCGGCCCGACGAAGCAACTGCGACCCCGGCAACTAGGGCGTTCAGCGCCAACACTCGGGCGCTGCGGGTGCTGGTGCGCAATGCCATGTGGCGGCAGGTAGAGCTGTGTGCCGCCGATGACGTGACGGCACTGGCAGCCCTCACCTCCGGTACTGCCATGACCAGGCAACGCTGGGATGAGGCCCTTGGCGACTATTGGGACGAGCACGATGTCATTGATACCGGCCCGGATGCCCGCGGGCCTGCCTTTTTTGTGGTCGAGGAGCAGCGCCAAGGTCGGGTCTGGCAGGTGCATCAGATCCTTGCCGATCCGGCTGGGAACCGCGATTGGGCGATCCATGCGGTCGTGGACTTGGCTGAGTGCGACCAGGCAGACGACCTGGTGCTAACGACTACCGATCTGAGCCGTCAAGACTGAACCGGTTTGCTAGCGCGGTTGGTTATGCCTGGGGCAGGCTAGCCAACGCGCCGGTGAGGAAAGCCAGCGCCCCAGCAACCAATTCCTCGTCTTGGGCCTCCGGCAGATACAACCGGAGCCGCTCCTCGAAGTAGTCGCAGGCTAGTGAATACTGCAGCGTAACGAGCAGGTTGTCCATCATGAACGCCAACAGTGAGGCGTCTATGTCGGTTCGGATTTCGCCGCTGGCCTGGCCTTGCTTCATTAGCTCGGTGAACGCGGCGCTGGTGTAGCGCTCCAGCTTGAAAGCCAGCATCTCGACGAACTTGGCGTTCCCCTGCCCCGACAGTTCGTGGTAGAGCTGCACTACCTCACGCTCGGTGCGCGAAGTCTGCGCCACCAGCTGCAATAGTGCCTCGACCTTGTCCAGTACTGGGCCATCGCCCTCTAAGATGGCGCTGACCAACTGCTCGATCTCTACCGCACCGGCCTGCACCACATGCAAGAACAGGTCTGCTTTGGTCTCGAAGTACTTAAACAACGATCCGACGCTGACCCCGGCCTGGGCCGCGATCCGATTGGTGTTGGCACCTTCGAATCCGTGGGCCACGAACTCCCGAATGGCGGCCTTCTCAATCCGGTCGCGCTTTTCTTCGTCGAGGTTGGTGAACCGCGCTGTCGCGGTAGTGAGCATGTGTCCTCCTCGTAGGTGAGCGCCAACTCACTTTTTCGACTTTAGCACGCTAGACATTAGCCGCCATTCCACCTGCGCACAGCTCTCATGTTGCAGTTTGAGCAGAACGAACACTGGTCTCACAAGCCACTAGTTGAGCGGTAGGATTTGTGCCAGCATGAAGAATCACGCTGAAACCGATCCCTTCGACTCGCAACGTTCGACGGTGATCTTCACCACCGCGGCCTTTCTGGGTGCGGTGTTGATCGGCCTCATCGGCGGCGGGTTTCGCTGGCTGCTTCATCAGGCAGACGACATCCGACACAACATCTCAGCGCACCTGAACGATTTCGGCATCTTTGCGCCGCTGATCGCGGCCGGGGTGGTCGCCATCTGTGCTGTAGTTGGGCGGCTGCTGGTGACCGCAATCCCCCGTACCGCAGGCAGCGGCATCCAGGATGTGGAAGCGGTTTGGCACGAACAAGACGACCTGCCGAACAAGTGGTTCATCCCGGTGAAGTTCCTGGGCGGCATCGTCGCTATCGGCTCCGGCCTGGTGGTGGGCCGCGAGGGCCCAGCCGTCCACTTGGGTGCCGCCACCGGAGCCGAGGTGGGGCGCTGGTTCAGGCTGTCAGACTATGAACGCAAGCTGCTCTACACCACCGTTGGTGGGGCGGGTCTGGCAGTGGCCTTCAGCGCACCGTTGGCTGGCGCGCTGTTCACCGTCGAAGAGGTCACGAAATCGTTCCGGCTCCGTGTGGTGCTGGTGACGCTGCTCTCCACCTCGGTTGCGGTGGCGACATCCCGACTCATCATTCCCGGCGAGCGCGAGTTCCTGGTCGGTTCGCCGGTTGCGCCGCCGTTTACCGCGCTATTCGTGTACGGCATTTTTGGCTTGATCACTGGCGCCATTGCGGTTGCCTACAACAAAACCATCATGAACTTCCTAGAGCGCACCGATTTATCCAGCATGAACCCGACGGTTCGCGCCGGGCTTATTGGGGCGATCATCGGCGCGCTGCTTTGGATCGATCCGATGCTGGCCGGTGGCGGTGCCGAGTTGAGCCAGCGCCTGCTGGAGCCAGCCGCCTTCCCGATAGCGACAATCGCCCTGTACTTAGCGGTGCGGTTTGTCGCTGGCCCGCTGTCGTACGCTGCCGGCACCCCAGGCGGGCTGTTCACTCCGCTGCTGGTGATCGGGGCGCTGTGGGGTGTGCTGTTCTACGACGGCATCGCTGCTCTCGGCGGCACAGAATTGGTCGGCAAGAGCAGCGCCGCCTTCGCCTTGGTTGGGATGGTCGCCTTCTTTGCTGGCACGGTTCGAGCCCCGCTGACCGCCGTGGCGGTCGTCATCGAGATGAGCGGCGCAACCTCACTGACCATTATGATGTTCGCCGCCAGCGCCGGGGCGATGCTCACCGGCTCGCTGCTGAAGGCCCCTTCCATCTACGACAGCCTGCGAAAGCGGATGCTGCGCAACAACCGCCGCCTCGGCCCGCGCTCGCGCACCCGCGTCCGCTAGTTGCCGAGTCCACCGCGCGGTAGAGCCATGCCGTGAGGCATTCGTCGAGCGCGGCTGCCGACCGCCAACTACTATTCTGAATACCCCCTGGGGTATATTGGCATGCATGTCTAACCCCGCTACGAACAACAACGCTCAGCCGGGCATCGTGACCGCGCTGAGCTCCCTGGGCAAGAAGCTCGGGATCTTGATACCCATCTCGATGCTCTTGGGTTTTGCGGCCGGAGCGTTCATCGATTTCAAGCCGCTGCAGGTGATCATCCTGCCGTTGACGATGCTGATGGTGTACCCGATGATGGTCACCTTCAAACCGCAGCAGGCGGTTACGTTGGCCAACTGGCGGCCGGTCACCCTGGCCATGGCGCTGAACTTCCTGGTGCTGCCGTTTGCTGCCTGGGGGCTGGCGCTGCTGTTCTTCCGTGACCAGCCAGTGCTGTTTGCGGGCATGGTCATGACCGGCCTGTTCCCCACTTCAGGCATGACTATCTCCTGGACCGGTTTCGCCAAGGGCAACATGCCTGCCGCCGTCCAGATGACGGTTATCGGGCTCATCTTGGCCTCGCTGGCGGCACCGTTCTACCTGTTGTGGCTGGCTGGCAGCGTGGTGCCCGTCGACCTGCTCGGCGTCTTCACCACAGTCGGGCTCGTGGTGTTCGTGCCGATGGCAGCGGGCTGGCTAACCCGCCGCATCGGCGTCGCTGCGCTCGGCCAGCCCGGGTTCAAGCGGATCGCCCCGGTATTTCCCGGCCTGTCGACATTGGGCGTGCTTGGCATCGTCTTTGTCGCCATCGGCATGAAGGCGCCGATGATCCTCGCGAAGCCCGTGCTGTTGGCCTGGGTGCTGGTGCCAGTAACGCTGTTCTACGTATTCAACTACGCCATCTCGATCGGCACCGGCCGCGCCTTGCTGCCGTCGAAGGATGCGATTGCGCTCGTCTACGGCACCGTCATGCGCAACCTATCCATCGCGCTCGGCTTGGCCGTCGCCTCGTTCGGCGCGGAGGCGGCGCTCATCATCGCCGCGGCCTTCATCATTCAGGTGCAAAGCGCGTCGTGGATGGTTCGCGGGCTGCAAAAGATCTTTCCGGTGGCGGCTACTTAGTCGATACTGACGGCCTTCGAGATTGCGCCCGCTAGCTAGACTGGAAGCGTGATTCAGGCCAAGCGACGTTTCGGGTTCCGCCAAGGATTAGCGATCACCGTCAATGCGGTGCGCTCGATCCCTAGGTTGAAAGCGGCCAAGAAACGTCTTGGCGCGGATTTCATGGAACGCCTGATGCTGACCGTGACCGAGGTAAACGGCTGCGCAGCCTGCGCCTGGGGCCACAGCAAAGCCGCGCTTGAAGCCGGGCTAAGCCAAAGCGAGATCGCAGAACTGCTAGCCGGTGATACCGGGGCGGTTCCCGAACGCCAGGCCACCGCCGTAGCCTTCGCCCAGCACTACGCCGATACCACCGGCTCACCGTCGCCAAACACCTGGGGCAAGCTGCAAGCCGTCTACGGCGAGCAGGGCGCCCAAGACATCCTGGCCATGATCCGCATGATCATGTGGGGCAACGCCTACGGCATCCCACTGTCGGCGATCATCGCCCGCTTCCGCGGCCACCCTGAGCCGGGCAGCTCACCGCTCTACGAGGTAGCAATGTGCCTCAGCGTGTTCCCCAAGTTGCCGCTGGCGATGCTGTTGGCGCGGTTACGGCCCGATCCCTTGGTTGATTTCGTCGACTGAGCAAATCGAGTTGGGTAGCATTTCGCCATGGAACTTGGCACCTTGGCGGAATGGGCTGGCGCTCTAGCAGCAGTTATTGGCACTCTAATTAGCCTTTTTGCACTGTCGTACGCCCGCAAGGCAAACGAAACCGCTGAGGCCACCCGCCGCGAATCGCAAGCGGCCAACAAGGAGGCTCACGACCTTGAGGCGCAGCGAGATAAGCGCCTCCTAGCAGGCAGCCTGCAGGCATGGTGGGCAAAGAAACACGACGAAAACACCTGGGGCGTACTCGTCGCGAACCTAGGCCAAGCGGGAACGGTTTTCCGCGATGTAGCGATCACCGCCAAGGTCAACGAATATCGAAAAGTGCTCGATCTGCAAGTCGTGCCACCGGGATTGCTGTTTGTAGAAAGCACTTCTACCGGTTCTGGCTGGGGCCTGCCGGTCGCGGTTGAGCCACATGAATGCGACTATTTGGCCAAAAGCTCCAAGCACGAGATCACCAGAATCGATTTCACAGATCAACTCGGGGTGCACTGGTCTTGGGACCCAGACCGCGGCCCCACGGAAGTTGGATTTCCCGAATAAGGCGTCGGTAACAACTGACTACCCAACGAGCTTGGCCACCTAGACGCGAAAACCCCGCTTACTTGCCCAGCAGCCAAGCAGGCTGACCGCTGAAAAGATATCTCATCACCGCTAGTAGTGATAGCGGGCCTGCAGAATTATGAGGTCGTCGTCGGCTACGAGGTAGACAAGCCGATGCTCATCGGTGATGCGTCTAGACCAGGCTCCGGGCGCGCCGTACTTGAGCTGTTCGGGCTTCCCGATGCCTTGATACGGATCCCGTAGGCACGCGTCGATGAGCGTGTTGATTCGCTGCAGAATCCGTCGATCTGCGGTTTGCCAGTGGGTATAGTCCTCCCAGCCGGAGCGGTCCCAGACCAACCGCATGATCAGCGGTCTAGCTCATGGGTTTCGACTGCCCCAGCCCGAGCACGCTCGTAGGAGTCCAACAGCCTGCGGGCGTTGGCAGGCGAGCGAAACAGATAAGCCGTCTCTTGCCACGCCGCATACTCATCCGCCGACATCAACACCGCACTACCGCTGCGAGAAACTATCTCGACGGCATCCCGATCCGCGTTCACCCGCTCGATAAGCGGAAACAGCGTCCGGCGTGCCTCACTAGCGCTGATCGACATACCCACACCCCCAAGCTGTACAAGATTATGGTACCAGTGCGGCTGATCTAGCCCCAGGGCTTCTAGCCGTTAGAACTGCACCCCGGAACCTCTGGTTATCTTGGTCGGCTGAGTCAAACTAGCTGATCAGCATTTCGCCACGGTCCTTGGCACCTTGGCGAAATGGGCTGGTGCTATAGCGAAAAAGAAAGCCAGGCCGTTACCCCCCCCCAACGGCGCAAGGAACTGCGGGGCTCGCGCCTAGAAAGTTTCGTACTGAACACTTACCCCATTTAGCTGCTCAACCCGCTCAATCACTTTCGCTTTGGCGTCATATCGAATGAGCAGCTGATTGCCGTCTTTCCATACCACTTCAGTTCGAACGGTATTCATTGCCGTGAGATCCGCTTCGCCAGCTGTGGCAGTAAAAAGATTGCCCGCGTTACCGCCAATCTCGGCATCGCTTGCAAGCAAGGAAATGTGCGTGGCGAACTCAGTGGTGGCGCCGCAGCTTAGCTGGTACACATGCACTGTCTGCTTGCCGTCTGGCGAGGGAACAGAATAGTCCTTAGTACTTTCACACAGATCCGAGCAGCCACTCAGACTGACGCTTAGCCCAATAATTGCTATCAAGAGCATGATCTTTTTTTGCAGCAACTTCACTTTGCATCCTCCTAGTGATCGCCCGTGTGACGCCCAATTAACCAGCACCTGGCACGCCTATCGCGGCAAGTAGCTTTCAGAACCGGACTCCTCTTAGGCAGACTGCGAAGCGACCAGCTCGTCGCCCGCAGACTCGGACGGGCTGGATACCTCCGCCGACCGCCCGATGAGAACCGCGAGTCGCAGCCTTGACCATGAATCAACCCTAGGCCACGGACCCAAACCTGGATTATCGCTCGACTGGCAGCAGCGATCTACCTGTGGTTTCAGCCCAGCGTCTCAGGCAAGCGACTTATCTAGCCAGGCAACGAGCGAATCCAGGAAACCATCCGCGTAGATGCCGTCACCGTACAGGAAGGCATCAAGCAACAAGAGGTCCTTTAGGTCGTTGTACTTGCTGTCGAGCAACTCATGAGTCGCGTCTTTGACCAAGTGGAGTTCGTAGTTTGTGTTGCCGTTCTCACTGAGGAGCTGTTCGTAGACGGCCATCGAGTTTGCCGCGTCGACGTTTCGGTCCGAGTCGCCAAAGACCCCCAAGAACGGCGCCTGGATCTGCTTGATTCCTGCCGCGGCATTGGCTTCGTGATTCAAGTACGCGAAGTTAAATCGTTCCTTTGACATGCCGGGGCCATAGTCATGGCTTTGTACATATTTCGCGTAGCCGTCGTAGTCACCTGCGGCTACGAACGAGTCGCTTTGCTGGACATAATCTAGATACGCCTGGGTTTCTTCTTCGCTGAAGCCCGCGGTCTTGGCGTACTGGGTTTCGTAGTAGAGGTGTTGTTCCATCCAGTCGATCGCCCCGCCGACAACGATGTAGAAATCAAGCGGCGCATCTTCCAGCGCTAGTTCGGAGGCAACCCAGCCCCCTTGCGAAAACGCTAAGACCCCGACCGCTTCGACCTGAACCTTGTCGCGGATCGCCGCGATTGCTTGCAGCACTTCGGCAGCCCGATCCGCCATGGACTGCTCCAGCCAGTTTCCGCTCGAATGAGAAACGCCAGCCTTGTCGTAGGAAAAGCACGCATAGCCTGCCTGCAGCAGGTGGTTGATGATGGAGTTGTATCCCCCATCGAGCGTCCGGTCGGCCGGGCCGTCCCCATGCACAAAGACGACTACCTTGTATGGCCCTGCCCCCTCGGGCAGATAAAGTGCGCCCGCCAAATCGTGTTGAGCCGCGAACTCAATCGACGTGATCTCAGCCGCCTTGATGTTCATCTCGTCCAGGCGATAGAGCACGAAACCGAACAGCACCACGACGCCAACCAGAACTGCCAGAAGTATTTTTTTCATACAGATAGCTTCGCCCTATTGGAGATGTCTCCATGTGTTCTTTGCATCACGGATTCCAGAATCTTCACCCGCCTAGCAGTAACCAGCCTAGCGGCGTTAACCCTCAACGTCGGCGGTTAGCAGCTTGATATCTTGCTTCTTCTCGGCTGAAATACCAGATCGACGCGGCTCAGGCCAGTTGGGCATCTGCTCCGCACTACCCCCGAACGCCAGAATGGTCTGTGCCGCCAGGTCAGTGCACGCCTGCAGGAAACCTTCGGCACCCATGAGTGGCATAGAATTTCCCTTCTTCTGGACCCACATGGCCCCAGACTCATTCGTCATCGAAAACGGATCAGCTCCGTGACTCAGGAGGTCACGTAAGCTTTTCATGTCAGCCAGGTATTTCCGAACCTGCTCGGTGCCCTCGAACACGATCCATTGCGACCGGTTCCCCCGACTGGGGTTTACTCCATTAACTCGAGTGCGTAGAGCCCAATCGCTGGTAAACAGTTGCACTCCTCGTTCTTCGCCCGCCTGTCTGAGTTTGTCGGCATTCATTGGTAAGGAACGGTACTTACGTTCCGGATCCAGAGCCTCACGAAAGAACGCCTCTGTCGCAGCGTACGTGAGGACAAAGATACCCCAGCGGAGGGCCCCTTTCTTCTTTCCTCGCTTTTCTCCCCACTCAATATGGCTATCACTCAACTCTCCCAAGTCTCGGTGGAGCGATATGAGAAACGCGGGCTTCTTGAGTTCATCAGACAAGCGAGTAGCAGCTTTCAAGACACGATCAAGTTCTTCAGATCTCACCCCTACATTTTGTCACATTCACTGCAGTAAGCGCTGAGAACAGCGAAGCAGCGGTTCATTTCTAGCGAGACTCCTACCAAGCTATCCCCCTTTCGTAAGCCCATACATAGCCCAAGGGTTATTTCCTGCTTCGGACTACTCCAAGCCACAAGCCGAAACGTACTTGCGAGGCGAAAGACTCAACTTTAGCTACTAATAGCTGCAAACTAAACAAACCCTTACAATACGTACGTGATGCCGTACGCTAGATGCATGATCGTTATTACAGCAACAAACGCCAGGGCCAACCTGTATCGGCTGATCGATCAGGTAAACGAAGAGTCGGAGCCGCTGATGATCACCGGCCAGCGGGGCAACGCCATGCTGGTCGGAGAGGATGATTGGCGAGCCATTCAAGAGACCCTGCACCTCATGTCAATCCCCGGCATGGCTGACTCCATCAACTCAGCCCGTGCCGAGGGCATCGCCGCAGGCACCGAAGAGCTCGACTGGTGAGCAGTTGGCGACTGGTCTACTCGCGCCAAGCCCAGAAGGACGCCAAGAAGCTAGCAGCGGCTGGTCTCAAGCCCAAAACCCAGGCGTTACTGGACCTTCTCAGCGAGGATCCCTTCACCAGCCCACCCCGTTTCGAGAAGCTGGTGGGAGACCTGGCTGGCTGCTACTCCCGCCGCATCAACATCCAACATCGGCTGGTGTATGAGGTACTTGCCGACGAGCAAGTGGTGCATGTCTTGCGCATGTGGACGCACTACGAATAAGGGACAACGACTCAAGATTGGGTGGCTAGCATCAATTCAGCACCCTTCAACCTTCGCTTCTTGAGATGTACCGCGACAAAAAACTTGCGCCAGAGCGACCATTCGGCCAGAAATGAAGAACCTCCTGCAGGACGACCCTACGATGAATCGGCGTCCTGCCCCAGCACCCCTGTCAGGTAGGCGGTGATGATCGCGTGCTCATCAATGGCGGCGGTTCGGATGATGCGTTGCATCAGCAGCGCGTCTACGAGGCCGACTAGGTCGCGGGCGTGGGCTTCGGGATTGGTCGAGCCGAGTGCTTGGAGCACGCCTGTGGCCGCTTGGATATACGACTCCCGAGCAGGTGGTCGAGTCGCGAGAGCTTCGCTCAACTCCGGATCGTTTTGACACTCCAAGAGCAGCACCAGTCGGGCACGATGCCCGTCGGCGCGTTTCATCGCCGCGTCGAGCCCGGCGACAAGCGTTGCGGCTACGTCCCGCACGCCAAGGGAGCCAGTCGTTCGCAATATTGAAAGATCGTCAACATTACGTATGGCCAATCTCTCAATGATCAATGCAATCAGGTCTCGCCGCGTGCGTGCGTAGTACGAGGTAGACCCATCAGAGAGACCTAGTTCGCGATCAACGTTCAGGTGGGTAAGCGCCCGTGCCCCGCGAGTGGCAAGTATTTTGACACCAGCGTCCGCGATTTCCTTGCGACGGTCAGCCATGGCCATAACCCTATCCGAACCTCAACCTCTTCCTATCTCTATGATCATAGAGTAGTGTGGCCATATCACTACGAACGTAGAGGAATTGGGGTCACAATGATTCTTTGGTTCGACGAGATTACGTCCGCCGACCTAGAGCGGGTCGGCGGCAAGGGCGCCAACCTGGGTGAATGCGCGCGAGCTGGCTTGCCGGTGCCACCCGGGTTTTGCGTGACCACCGAGGCTTATCTCGAAGCAACTAAGGAATTTTCGCAGGCCCTGATCGCCGATGCAGCGAGTGGAGATGCGGCTGCGGCTCGCGGGAGGTTGCTGGCCATGCCAATTCTAGAAGCAATGGAAGAGGCGATCCGCGAGGCATACGTCGAGCTGGGTGAGCCAATGGTGGCGGTGCGCTCGTCAGCCACCGCCGAGGACTTGGCTGATGCCAGTTTCGCCGGGCAACAAGACACCTACCTCGGCGTTCTCGGAATCGACGAGCTACTAGACGCGGTGCGTCGCTGTTGGGCGTCCTTGTGGACAGATAGGGCGGCTGACTATCGCCGCCAGCAGGGCGTACCCAGCGAAGGCCTTGCGTTGGCCGTGGTGGTGCAAGAGATGATTCCGGCCGAGACCGCCGGGGTGCTGTTTACCCGAGACCCTGTCACCGGCGACGACTCCGCGATGCTGGCCAGCGCTTCCTACGGCCTAGGCGAATCCGTAGTCGCCGCCCTGGTAACACCAGATACGTTCACGCTCTCCCGCGACTCGAAGCAGGTTTCGGCAAGGGAGATCGGCTCCAAAGAGACCCGGATAGACCAAGTCCCGGGCGGCGGCACGACTACCACGGAGGTCCCCGAAGCGGATCGCGTCAGGCAGAGCGTCACGGATGCGCAGTTGCTAAAACTGCTTGAGCTAGGCGAGCGGGTGGAGGCCCACTATCAGTCTGGGCAAGACATCGAGTGGGCCTTCGCCGGCAACGACCTGTACCTGTTGCAGGCACGACCGATTACGACCAGCACTTCTCATCCGCCAAGCCATGCCCCCGCCCAAGGCCGCATCGAGCATGAGTTACGCAATGACTTAATCGAGCACTTCCCTGCCCCATTCCCGCTAGACCTTCAGGTCATTCAACGGGTCATGGACACAATCAGCAACGTGATGCGCAAGGCAGGACTACGCACCATCGACGGAGCGCAATTCGTCCAGGGCGACGATGACGGCATCATCTACACAAATGTCAGCAGGCCACGCATCAGCGCGCGAATGCTGGTTCGGCTGCCGAGCATGATGGTGAACGGCGCGCGCTATAGCCCAGCAAACTGGCCGAAGGACGAGACTGCATTCCGCAGCAGCCTGGACGGGCTGCTTGCTCAGACTCAGGGGTTATCCGAAGCCAATGATGATGCTTTGCTGAAACTGATTCACGACGCGATTGAAGAAGTCGAATCGATTTCGCACACGCGTTACGCAAAATACGCACTACCCATGTTCGCGAACCTGGCCATCGCCTACTTACTGATCAGATTGGCCAGGCAACACCACATACTAAATCCCCTAGGCCTCTATGCAAGCGCTCCCTACAAAACCGCTGAAATCACCGCTGCAATATCAAATCTGGCTGCGACAGCCCGTGAGTACGGCCTCGCCGACGCAATCACCTCTGCGGATCCGGGAATGGTAGGTCAGGCTCTCACGACGACCGCCCCGGGCACGGAGTTCCTCGCCAAGGTAGCTGCTTTCCTAACCAACAATGGGGCCAGAACACCCAAACCTTGGCTACCGTTCTCCAATCGCTCCTGGCGCGAAGAACCAGAGGCGCTCTATGCCTTACTGGCTGCCTCGCTTCGAGGCAATCAACTCGAGCAGGACCAGTCGAGTGATCCAGCAGGAGAAGTTGAGCGGCGGCTGCCCCGGTTCCTCCGGCGGCTATGGCGCACCAATGTCAGCAGGCTACGTACACGCCACGTGGCGCGTGAAGGCACCCTGTATCTGTGTGAGGAGTTCTTCTGTGTCGCTCGCGCGGGCATGGACGAGATCGCGAGTCGTTTAGTCGACCGGCAGCAACTCGAAAACCCAGAAGACATCCGATTCCTGTATTTCCAAGAGGTCGAAAGGGCAATCCGTGACGATCAGCTGTCGCTGCAACCAATCATCGCCCGTCGGCGCCGCAAGCGCGGCATCGCGGAGGCGGTCTGGTGGGATCGCGGCGAACCAATCGGCGACGAGGGCGCGCTACATGGAGTGCCCGCCAGCGCGGGCCGAGCCACCGGAATAGCCCGCGTGATCCGCTCCCCCGAAGAATTCCACCGGTTGCAGGCGGGCGAAGTATTGGTGTGCCCATACACCGACCCGACCTGGACGCCATTGTTCGCCCTAGCGAGCGCCGTCGTCGCAGACACCGGCGGCCCGCTCTCGCACGCGGCAATCGTCGCCCGCGAATACGGCATCCCAGCCGTGCTGGGCGTACCAGGAGCCACCAGCTTGCCCGACGGCGCAACCCTGCTGGTCGACGGCAGCAACGGCACCGTCACCATCACGCAAGCAGCCACGCAGTGAACACTGTCGCCACCGAGTGGAGCAAGACGCGCAAACGACTATGTCTGCTGACGGTCCTGATCGGCGCGGTCGCTTCCAGTTTGCTGCAGACTTTTCTGACAGTCAGTCTGCCCACGATCACGACCGAGTTGGACGCCGTTGCCTGGTACGGCTGGGTCAACGGCCTTTACCTGGCTACCGCCACGCTAGCGATACCGCCCTGGGCAATGCTGTCTGACCGCGTCGGTCCGCGCGTAGTGCACATCACGGGCATGGCGCTCTGGGCCTTCGGCGCGCTGGCGGTCGCTTACGCCGATTCAGCCGCCTGGCTGCTGGGAGCCAGGACAATTCAGGGCCTCGGCTCCGCCGCCGTGGTGCCAGCTAGCTTCGCCGCCATCACGCTGGCATATCAGAGCCGCTACGGCCGACTGATCGGCCTGATTGGCGCGGTACAGGCCACGGCTACCCTCGCGGGCGGACCGCTCGGCGGCTGGCTGGGCACCTGGTTCGGCTGGCGAACCTCTATGCAAGTAGTTGCCGCAGTCGCGACGGTGCCGGTTCTGCTGGGCTGGTTTGTGCTGCCCAACAAGGAAACGGAGCCAGCCAATACCGGGGCGACGCAGCTATTGCAAGCCCCCGCCACTCGGCGCGCAATCGCACAAACCATGTTGCTGGCTGTAGTGGCGTTCGGCGTGGCCGCCTACCTGCCCCTGTTGCTGCAAGCCGTGTTCGGCCTAGACCTAGCCAACACCGCCGTGTTCGCAACCCCAGCCCTGCTCGGCGTGGCGATCGGCTCCGCGATTGGCGGGTTAGTGTCGGATCGCCGCGACACGACCGGGTTCGCGTGGCTAATCGTGCTCGCAGGTCTGGTTCTCGCCTGGGCACCCTCGGTCGCAGCGGCCACCATTGGCAGCGCCATCGCCGCCGCCGGAGTGGGGGTGGGCCTGCCCTCCCAGCTAATCGCCATTGAGCGCGTGGCCACCTCCACCCATGCCGCCAAGGCAGCCGGTCTGATCCAGGGCTCACGCAACATCGGCGGCGCGCTGGGCGTCGCCCTACTGGGCCTGCCCCTGCAGTTCAATGCCGCTCCCGCGGCAGGCGCCCAATACGCCTTCGCCGCCATGCTCGGGCTGGCGGTAATCTCGCTGATCACGTCCGCCGTGACCTCAAGACCAAAGACGGGCTGAGATCGGCCCAGTGTTGATCCTGACGTGAGTGAAGCCTCGGTGTGGCGGTGCGCGAATCGCCGCAACGGAAATAGAAGTACAGTTGAACTCACATGTTCGGCAACGGGGACAGCAACAAATACAGCTAGGAGTTGAACGTGAAAAGGGTATTAGTGATCAACGGGCATCCTGACAGGCAAAGCTTCTGTCATGCTCTGGCAGAGACATACAAGACGGGAGCGGAGCTCTCTGGGGCGGAATGCACTGTCGCCCATCTGAAAGATCTAGAGTTTACGCCCATCTTGCAATATGGGTATAGAAAACGTACCGAGCTGGAACCTGACCTGCAGGAGATGTGGGAGCTAATCACCAAAGCAAACCACCTAGTCTTTGTCTATCCGAACTGGTGGGGCACCTACCCAGCGTTGCTTAAAGGGTTCATAGATAGATTGTTCTTGCCAGGGTTCGCATTCGAGTTACGAAAGCACTGGCCGTTTCCGAAAAGACTGCTAAAGGGAAAATCTGCTCGGTTACTCGTAACCAGCGACAATCCGAATTGGTACTACGCGGTGAAGCATCGACGTCCTGGCCACAATTCCATGAAGAGGTCGATCCTGGGACTCTGCGGGGTAAAGCCTGTGAGAATCACCAC
>PDWI01010179.1_pt1 | contig 16617 bp, 34 predicted proteins | sample 1430891 | NCBI WGS metagenome assembly PDWI01 (sample SAMN01162508, study PRJNA174530) | Oral metagenome, whole genome shotgun sequencing project. | biome: Marine environment; feature: Marine mammal; material: Swab sample of the gingival sulcus; isolation source: swab sample of gingival sulcus...
TATGTTAAGCGCCCGGCGTTAAGTGAAATCCCCTTATTGTTAAGGCTTTGCAAAAGCCGTCTGACTGCCGAACCCTCGGGCCGCTTCCGCACCGCGTGCGGCCCGGACGGGGTACGGTCCCTTCTTCTATCCGATGGCCAATTGTATTGCGTGAAGCACTTGATAACTATCAAACACGACCCGCTCACCATTAACCTCAACATGCAGCGCACTAACGGTGGCCCTGCCCGGATAAGTGTATCCCTTCACCTCGATTTTCGCGGGAGCATCACTCATTGGCGCCACCTCCACGCTCACCCGCAAACTGTTTGCCTCAACCTTGCATGCTGAATTGATTGATTTGGCGCTTTGATCATTCGTCATGTGTTCAAAATCCTGCCGATTTCATGATCCAACCGGCGCGGAAGCTGTTCAGACACCGTACGTTCAAACGCATCGCGTGTTGCACCGTCCACCATTTCTTTCGGGATAACCACGTCGGACTTCTGTTTTTCCAAATCCATGCGACCGCCAACCCTCAGGAAGACATGACCGCCCATGTTCAGGGTCACACGGCCATGAGTGAAGCTGCCACCACGTAAGAACGAACTTTCATAAAGTTTGCGCTTACCGCGCACGAACGCTGTCACGCCTTTGCGGGTTTCGCGCGCCCTGAAATATTTCAGCGAAATGTCGGCGCCAGCAGCGGCAATCACATAGCTCAGGTCATTCTTCGACGCACGTTGCGTGAGCGGGGAGGCATTGATCGTCTTGCGAACGATTTTTTGCGGCAAACTAGTCTGCTTGGCCAACGTCCGGATAACCTGCGTTTTAGCCTTGTCGCCTGTATGGTTCACAGCCCTACTGACAGCTTTCGGCGCATCTGCACCCAAAGCCCCCAACAGGTTTTCGAACCGCTGCAGGCCCTTCACATCGACTTCGCCCACGCTGAACATCACCAGCCCTCCGATGTCAGTAAGTGCGGGCCGGACGCTACCCCGGCTCTGGCCAACCCCACGGTTAGCAACCCTTGCCAGCCGAACTATGGTTGCAATGTCGAACTTCGGGCGTGTCTGCTTTCCACGCCGCCGCACTCACAAAAAAGGCCCGCGCTTTACAGCCGGGCCATCGGACGGAGTAACATCGTGTGCGATCTAGTGGCTTTCATTTGCCTAAATCACAACGCGCAATGCCGGAAGCGGCATGTGCCCCACCTACTCGGTCTAACTGCATCGGGTTTACACCCTTCCGTCAGGGACTTGGTATTAGTGGTGGAAACACTGTTAACTCCAACACCGCACGCGCGTCAATCCCTCTTAACAATTCGCAAACTCACTTAACACCTTCGGACGAAACCGCCTCCAACACGTCGCTACGGATTTCCGCAACCACTTCGCCACCAAGAATATCCAGCGCCGCTTTCACGGTTGGACCACTGACATCAATAACCCGAACGCGAGCGCCCTCAAGCGGACCCGTGACCACGCGAACGGTGTCACCCGCCGCGAATTCGCATCCAGTCTTCAGGTAGTGATAGCATTCAGGCGACAGATGACCGCCGCCCCACTTCCGCATCAAACGCATGACGCGGGCAGGCGGGATTTCCACCGGGCGCCCGCCGGTGCCCATCACGCCGGTGACCACATCCATCGCCATCAACTCGTGCCAACGACTTTCGCCAATTGGCCAACCAACAAACAACCAATCCACCAACAGCGGCTGCGACACCAAATGCTTTCCCGGGCTGAAACGGTTCTTGCGGCGAAGCACCTTTTTTACGGGCAAAAAAACCTCGAACCCCGCACGGCGCAGAAGGTGTTCGGGCAAAAACACCCGGTCGCCCGTGCCATCAACACGCCGCTGACGCACACGACCCGCACGATCACGATAGGCCACAAACTCACCCCCGACCGTGACGGTGCGAATAGCGCCCACCTGCTTGCGCTTCACCCGGCACGCAAACCATTGCATCTCCTGTGCCCGAACTTCGCCCATCAGCATGTTGCCCCCCTCATTGCCATATCCCGAATCCCTTCACACTTCGCCACCGCCGCCAAACGCCGGGCGCGCCATTCCGCCTGCTCCGGGGGCAAGTCACGCCCCCTCGCCAGCGCCTCTTCGCAGCGCTGCAATTGGCGCACCTTATCAGTTGACCGCTCCTGAACCGACCGAACCACATACGAACTCGGCCACCGCCGGTTGCGCTTTAATTCTGCCAGCAGCTCAGGCGCCCACCCGCCAGCCAATGCGTCCAGCCCAAGCTGCGCGGCAAACACCGCGCGGATCAGCGGTGAAGCATCATCGCCCGGTGGCTGGATCTGCGCGGCCCACTCCAAAATGCGCTGTCCGATCGGAAAGCGATCTTTTTCCTTGCCACCCGCATTCGCGGCCACCTGTTCCTCCAAGGCCATCAGGTTCGCATCGGTCATGTAGGCCAGACGGGCGCACAGGTCCGTCACCATGTCGCCAAACTGCGCCTTTGTCAGACTGGTCGGCTTGGCCAGCCCCCGCCGCTGCAACGGCTCAACCAACAACGCCAGAACGCGCTTTTCACCTTGCGCCTGCCCCGAACTATCCATCGCTTACTGCCCCTTCTTCCTGAATGCACGCCCCCAGCGTAACTTCCTCAACAGCCCTCTTGCGCCACGGCAGGGACGCATCGGGAAACTTCTCAGCAACCAACGCGGCAATGCGATCTTTCTCGTCCTGCGTGGGTGGGCGGCGCTTGGGTTCCGCCTCACGCTCCGGGCGCTTGAGCGCCGCGATCATCTGGCGGCGCGGACTGGCGAGACTATCGCAAACCTTTTTCAGTTCGTCCCAAGCTGGAAACCATTTCCACGTTTTCCCAAGAAGCGCTTGCCGCACCACATCCGCCGGATATTCCCGCAACCGCACCGAATAGGCCGAAATCAAAAGCGCGGCGTCAAACCCGCCAACACCCTTCCCAGCTGTGAGAACCGAAAGCTCGCCGATCCATTCTTCGACATCGCCAACGCTTGCCGGTGTTTGGAACTTCTCCAAGTCCGCAAGAGCCACTTTTCGCTGCTCATCCGTTCCCCGAATGTCGCACCCGACAGCAACCGAGTAGCTTGGCAAGCGCTCGCCGTTTGGCCCGGAAGGATATCTACCCTCGGTTTTGACGTTCAATTTTACGCCGTGCGACGATGCTCGCAATGCTGCTGCCCTGTCCATATCCGCCGGAGAATGCCTGCCCAGCCATGCTGCGATCTCCAAACTTCCGGGCATTGCGCAGCCACGTTCGCCATGCGGCATCCCAGTCCTTGAACGTGGTGCCTCTGGCGTGGTGATGATCTCTGAACTGATCTGCCTCATTGCGGATTTCCTCGTCTGAAAAATTTGCCTTCCGTGCGTCCTCGATGTTCTTCGCTGATGGCACCCACCCATCCGGTAACGCCACCGCCCGCCTTCGAGGCGGTGACTTGCTAACAGGCTCATCCTTCGAATTTTCAACGGGGGAACCAACAAGGGGGTTTCCGGGTTCTATTACGGGTTCTATTACGGGTTTATCTCCACTCCACTGGAGATGGTTTGTGCCCGAATTTGGAGATGGTTTGGCCTCGAAATTGGAGATGGTGCCATCTCCACTGGACTGGAGATGGTTTGCCCCTGAAACTGGAGTTGGCTTGGCCTTTGAGCGGCGCTTTTTACCATCTCCACTTTCTGGAGTTAGTGCCTGATTAACCGGCCCGTCACACCCCAAAATGTAGTAAGTCGGCCCCTTGGTTCCATCGGGCATCCGCGTGCGCCGACGCCGCATCAGCCCCGCCTTTTCAATCGCGTTTAACGAATTATTCAAGCCGCCATTCGACAGCCCCGTTACCGCTCTTAGCGTCTCTTGATTGGGGAAACATGCTTCATGTGCGGGACGCTTGGAATTGTGCGCATCGCACAGGTGAAACAGCACACGAAACGCGCCATTGTTAATGATGTCAGGCGGCAACTCTGCCAGCCATGTGGACGCTCTATGGCTCATCTCAACACCTCCACAGGAATATCAAAACCGAACCAATCAATGTCGGTTTCATCAAAAGGGTTCCGCCCGTCCCGCTCCCTGCGAGCAACCAAAAATCCCCGCCGCTCAAGATCGCGGATGCAACACCAGAGCTGTTCAAGCGTCATTTCGCATGATTTAGCAATCGCCTTTTGATTGATGCCAAAATGCGGGTTTTCAGCGCAATGCCCGTCGCAAATTGTCGTAAGAACAAACTTGTTCAGCGGACCGCCGCAAATTTGGGCATTGGCCCAACACCAGCTTTCAAGACTCATTTGAACGCCTCCCGTTTGATTGCTTTGTGGATTTCATCGCTTTGCGCCCGGCATGCCGCTGCGGTGGCGTCTATGCCTTCCAGAAGCGCCCAGAACGCCTCTGTGGACGGTCTGCGGGCATCCATGTCCAATTCGGGCGAGATCAGCCTGTAGGCGGCGCAGAAGCCGCTTATGAGGTAAAGGCTGTCCTCCAGGTCGGTCAGCCGGTCGGAAAGGGATGGGTAAGGGGTATCGTTCGCGTCCATGCGCGGTCTCCTTGCTTCAAATGAGCATGGCGACCCGCTTCCAATCGGGTGGCCACGCAACGGCGGGTTGGAAGACCGCTGAAGCAAGCTAAAGGCGGCAGGTCCGAAGACCTCCCGCCGCGCGTGACCATAGGACCGGCCAAATGGCCGGAATAGCAAAACCCGCACGGATCGCGCGGGTTCAACGCGCTTGACTTCATTCGGGCTTCCAATCCCGACGACAGTTTTTTGCTGCCGTGGGTTGACATTAGCCGCGTGAGACGCGTTGATCAAGTTTGAAGTTGAAGAAGAGGTTTCTTGATGAAGTTCGCCAAAATCGCCATTGTCGCCGTACTGTTCGCCGCCCCCGCTGTCGCGCTTGATTACGACAAAGACAAAGTAAAGGCAGAATGTTCTGCGAAATGGGGCACTGAATATGACATGGTGAAATACTGCATTGACGAACGCGCTAACGGCTTTGCTACGTTCACTGCCATGGCCGCGGCCATTCCAGAAGACCTCATGCCCAAAATGCAACCGACCATTGAGCATTGTGAACGTCAATGGGAGCAAGAGTGGGATATGACAGCTTACTGTCTCGATCAGAACATTGAGGCGCTGGCCAGCATCCCCGCATTGGTCGCGGATATCCCCGACGATGTGCGAAACACTATCGTTCGTGACTGCTCTGCGAAGTGGGGCGCAGAATTTGACATGGTTGCCTACTGCACCGGTGAACGCGTCAAGGGCTGGCGCGCGATCAACAATTAGATTCGCGCGGGCGTTCATATTAGCGGCCTGCGCCTTACAAAGACCATGCTCGGTCGCCCCTGAAATCATTACACCGTTACCTATGACACTCCCCATCTGCGGGATAAGGCGAACAGACAGGCCATAGGGTTTCAGTAGCTTTAGCGTGCCGGTCGCGGTGGATGCTTTAAGGTGTGTATATTTATTGACGTAGCTATTTAATATGTGTATAAAAAATCCATGAAACTTGAATGGAACGAAACCAAGCACAGCGAAACATTGGCAGAACGCGGCCTTGATTTTGCCGATGTAGCAGCACTCGATTGGGATACGGCGTTGACCATTGAGGATACGCGCAAACCCTACCCAGAGGTGCGCTATGTCACTATGGGCTACATCAAAGGGCGCCTGTGCGTGGTGGCGTGGTGTTATCGCGGGGATGCCATTCGGGTTATCAGCCTGAGAAAAGCAAACAGCCGAGAGGTGCGAAAATATGAACAAAGTTAAGCCATATATCGACAGCGAAGGCGAAGTGCGCGAGCTGGACGAACCCTTTTTTACGAATGCCAAACGCGGTCGCCCGCCCCTGCCAGAGGCTGAACGCAAACGGCGCGTGAACCTCATGCTATCCCCCGCCGTGATTGAGGCGCTCAAAGCGCGCGGAGCGATGTCAGCAGAAGCTGATAAAATCCTGCGCGAAGCAATGGGGCTGTAGCAGGTCATAGCAACGCCTCCTGCACTTCGGCAGTCAGCTGCGGCCCCATAGCCTTGACCGAGGCCACGGCCTTGCGCACGCGATGTTCCGCGACACTGAAATATTCCGGGCTCAACTCAATCCCGACCGCCTTGCGTCCAGTCAAAGCCGCCGCGACCAGTGTAGTGCCAGACCCCATAAACGGGTCCAGGATCACATCGCCAGGCAAGTGAGTGTAAACACCGCGCTTACCGCCTGCATTCCACTTAGCATAGCCCTTACCAGCCCATGCCGTCACAAAGCATTCAGCACCCTGCGCAGGCCCCTGACCATTCAACTGCGGCGTGCTATCGGGCTTAACCCAAATGCACGCCCGCTTGTATTTCATCGGTGACAAGTTGATGACATCGGCCCAACGGGCAACGCCTTCGATGGCGCAGAAGCCGATGAACCATTTTTGGCACAGGTCCGCAGCAAGATCGGTGAATTCGGCCCGGATTTCATCAATCCCGGCAAAATCCAGCTCCCGCAGCTTCACGCCACCATCGGTGCGCAGCCGGTCTTCCCCATGCGACCGCAGCTTGCGCCCCTTCAAGCCATTTTTGGCGTCGTGCAGTGACTGTTCGTAGGGCGGGTCGGAAATCAGATGGTCCACCGGATCGAGACCCGCCATGATGGGCAGAGCATTGCCCAAAATCAGGCGGCAGTCGCCAATGGTGATGTCTTTCAGGATGGGGTCCGTCATGCGCCCCACTCCGGAAGTTCAGAGCCGAGGGCCACCAGATACACAGGCACGTTATGCTGCAGCGCCCAACAGGCCTCACGCCAAATGCCGCGCGATACATCCCAGCCATCCATCGCTGGAATGATTACCGACCCGCAAGCCGACAGCAGTGGCTGGCACCACTGCGCCCAGAACGCACCATCCAGCGGGTCAATGTGGCCTTCAGGGTCGGCCCGCATGATGGCGCACGACAGCACGATAGGGGAGGCGACCGTCACGCCCTCAATCGCGAAGGCCCGCGCCCAACGGGCTGTGCGGGTCTCGATGGCATCCGACAGGCACCGATCCCACTGCAGATCATCATTCAGAACCTGCCGGGTGTAGGGCGTGGCCAGATAGGCCATGCGGCCACCGACGCGGCGCACCACTTCTATGAACGGGCAATCGACCCGCAACAGGACGTTGCCGGGGAAGGTGGCCTTCAGCCAGTCCCAATCGGGCTTGCGGGGAAAGTCGATGCCGTAACCCATCACCAATACGCCCCCGCTACATCTTCACCAGACTCTGCAGCATCAGCGGCTTTGACCTTATTGGTGCATTGAATGACCTGCGGTTGACTAACTCCGTCCGCATCAGCGATGCGCTGCGCGACGACACCAGCAACGCGCTTTTTGATCCAGTTCAGAATGCGTTCATCAGACGCCCGCCCGGTTACGATAGCCACCATCAACGCCCTCCACACAATACGTTATACAGGTTAGGCCAGCGGGTGCAGGACAGCGGGAGGAGATGCTGCCCCGCACCACTGGCAGCGCCGGAAATCTCGGCACTACCCCCAGAGCCAGCCCCGCCCGTGTCAGGACCGACCGCGCCTTGCGCCTGTTTGGCGTGGCCGACCAACTGGCCCACCACGCGCTTGGTCACCGATTGCACCGCGGAGCGATGACCGGCGATCGTCAGAAAGTCGGGATGACTGTGAAACGCATCTACCACAGCCCCTTCGACCAGACGCCAAAGTCGCCCATGGTCGCGATGTTTCAGAACGGCAGGATGGCGGACAGAAGGGCGGCGCAACGCGGTCATGCGGCACCTCCGTTCCCCATCGATTTTTCCAGCCGTGCCCGCGCTTGGCACAGTGCGAACATGGCTTCATCGACTTCCTTGATGGCCTGCGCACATTCATCGGCGCAGGTCGATTGTTCCGCCGCCAAAATGGCCGAAATCGCTTCGCCGCTTTCCTTGGCGATGCTGGACCCGTCCTGCAGCAAGCTTCCGCCGGTCGCGACCGGGCGGTGTTCCAGCCGCCGCGCCATCATGCGGGTGACGGGATAGCGGCCAGCCGCATCTTCCAGCGCGATGACATCGGCCACCGTCCAGTCCAGATTGCCGCTGACCTTTTTGCTGACCGTGCCCTTGCTGGCACCACCGCCCCATCTTGCGTTGAAAGTTTCGGCCACCGCGTCATAGCAGCCAAACCAGTCCACAAGGGACTTCATGTTCGCGCGAACGATTTTGCGGAAGTCAGGCATGGGAGACACCCCCGGAATTTGTCGCTACGCTGACCCCGACACTGACTTGCAGGGAGGCACCGCATGATGGGCACGAACACGGAAGAACGCCTTGCGGCGCTGGAACAGGCACACCAATTTCAGAACGGTCAGATTGAGGCTTTAGGGATAGCCCTTGCTTCCACCGTTGCACTGCTGCGCGAGATTCCCCCATTCGCCGCGCAAACTCTTCTGGTGAAACAACTTGAAGCCCTTGCGATGGCACATTCACCCCTTCCGGATGAACACCACACGCGCGGCTTTCATCAGACGCTGACGGCGATTGCCGGAAACCTGAAAGCAGACCTCGAAGAAAACTAGGCATCACGGGAAACCTCGTTTCCTGTGCACGCGCGGGAAAGCGGTGCAGGGTGGAGCCATGAAACGCAAATCACATATCCCCGCATCAGATGGCCCTCTTCATCGGTTCGCCAGCATCGCCACCGGCAGGTTTTATGAAATTGAACAGATCATCAGGACATTCGATGCCGTCAGTGCGGCAAAGATTCTTCACCACCGCATACCACTTGGCAGGAAAGAGGCCGGAGACTGCGGCGTTGCTGATGGTGGTCACGCCAACGCCAAGGCTGTCCGCCATGCGCTTCCGACCAAGTTTGTCACAGACTTCGGATGTGTTTGTCATGACATCAAGCGATAATCCATAAATTATGGACTGTCCACATCCATTTCGACTCCGGTTCATTTTTTTTGGACAAAGCGTAGAACTAAGCCATGGACATTGAACGCAAAGAACACCTCGCCCACCGTGGCGACATGGGCGTGAAAGCAAGCGCTATTCGCGTGAAGGCGGCGCGGTACACGAGCGGCTTCGAGAAACAGCAGGAATTCGCCCGCGCCTGCGGAATCTCAAAGACTTCTTACAACAATATCGAGAAAGGACTTCAGTTTCCGAACAGGGACGTGATGAAATACTTGTACCGCGCGCACCGGATTGACTTTAACTTTATTATGAACGGCGATTTCGCCCAGCTTCCCGCTGATGTTCAACAGAACCTTTTCGACGCGCTCGAACGCGCAAATAGTGAATGGGATCAAACACAAGGTTAAGGTTCACGCCGAACCAGTTTGCAACCCTTGCCAATCTGTAAGCGAGCGGTTTCCGCATCTAACCCTCCATAGGCAGAACATTAAGGGAACAGCCGCGTGGCGCAACAGAAAAACACCGCACCGATTGTCCCCGACCAGCGTTCGCCACAGGCACAACCGGGGCACCTGCAACCAACCGCCCCAACATCGGCACAACTGGAAATAGATAAAGCGATATGAGACAATGCCCTACGGTCGCGGCTGCGACACCAAAACGACAGGAGCGAGAATGACGGGAAACATGGTAATCATTGCGATGGTCAGCGCGATCATCTTGGCGGCTCTCGGAATGCGAATTGCGGGTGGCGAACCTTGGAAGGGTGCGGTTTTGGCCGTGACCTTTATCATCGGCAGCATTGGCGCAAGCGTTGTCGCTCAAAGCCTCGTTCTGGCGTTCATCGCGGGCGCGGTGGTCGCATCCATCGTTGCAGGGGCCATGAAAGTTCCTGCGAAGCAATCCGCCAATGCCTTGCTTGGATGTGTTATCGGCCACCTTACCCCCTTTGTCCTTATGTGATGCACATCAGACCGCATCGTCCGGCGCACCCCCTGCGCTGGTGTAAATCCATATAAGTTGGATTTTTTTCTTGCAAGTCCATTTTTTTTGGATAGTGTGCCTTCATCAAACCGATGGAGGCAACCATGCTTGCAACAGAAGTCCAGCCGCTTGTCAGCGATGAACTGCTGGCCGAACTGGCCGACCCCGACTATCCCCAGCAATGCGGCGACTTCGACGCGGAAACCCGCGCGATGCTGGCCACCGCCTTGCCCGAAATCTGCAGTGAACTGCTGCGCTGGCGTCAGACCGCCGCCAACCGGCCCTTTGAATTATCTCTAGCCCTGCGCTCAGAAGCCATTCTGAAACAATTAGGCGAGGCGCGCGCCATCCTGCGAGGTCCGAAAGTCATCAGTGAAGCCGAACTGACCGCCGCCTGCGAAACCATCCTGCGCCACTCCTGCAACCCCGCCGAATGTGACGCTGCATCTGATGTGTTGGCACAAATGCGGGGGGCCGCGTGATGTCGAAGCCGGTGAAAAAGATTGTCATTGCGAAGGGTACCAAAGGCGCATCGGAAGCACGTAAGCACGCCGCCCTGACGATTGCCGCCATCCGTTCTGACGCAAAATTTCTGCGCAAGAAATGGACCCGTCGGGGGCAGTTGCGGAAGGCCGAAATCATGCTTTGCCGCAATGCCCGCGAAGCTGATGCAGCAGGCTTTCCCGCCGACCGGGAACACCTTGCCCGCGCGGCTCGAGCCGTGGCGGAGGCCGCAGCATGATGGACGCTCTGCACAACCGCCTTCCGGCCTTCCTGATGAATTTGGAGTGCTTATCCGCCGATAGCCAAATGGACGCCTTTATGAACGAGGTGATGGAGACCTTTGGGCGTTTCGATCCGCCCGCAGGCGACCGCACCCATCGGTGGGAACTGAACCTGCATGGCATCAGCGCCGATGGTGCGACCGAAGAGGAGGCCATCGCCAACTGGAAGCGTTTGGCCCGCCAATGCTGCAAACTGGACGATTTCGAAGATGATGGGTTCATCACGGTGCATCCGCCCATCAAACAGATTGGGGACGTATGATGTCATATAAACACCCCATACCCTTGCCGCATGGAACCGGCACCACTGCCGGGGGCAGACTGCTCGCTGCTCCCGGCTCTTTTTCCGGGTTCGAAAGCGAAAAGGCCCAGAACCCGCACGGCACAGCGGGCAGAAACCGCCCAAGAAACTGTAAAACTTAAGGAAATCATATGTTCTACAAAGATGAAAATCTGGCCCTCTTTGTCGATGGCCCTAACTTCTACCGCACCACCTGTGCGCTGAATTTTGATGTAGATTATAAGCGTCTGTTGGATCTGTTTCAGACGAAAGGTCGCTTACTGCGGGCTAGCTACTTTGCCCCAATGGCCGACACCGACGATCACATAGCTATTAAGCCGCTGGTCGATTGGATGCAATACAACGGCTGGAACGTAGTAACCAAGCGGGCTAAAGCCTTTGAAAGCGAAGATGGTCGCACCCGCATCAAAGGTAATACCGATGTGGCAATGGCGGTGGAGGCGATGAAGCTGGCACCGTCCATTGATCATGCAGTGCTGTTCACTGGCAACCGAGATTTCACGCCCCTAGTCGGCTTCCTTCAAGAGAAGGGCACCCGCGTCACCGTGGTGTCCAGCATCCGTACCCACCCCCCGATGATTTCAGATAACCTGCGCCGCCAAGCCGATGCGTTCATTGAACTGGACAACCTGCGCCAAACCATCGCCCGCAAAGCCCGCGACGGCGCTGCAGCCTGATGGATGACACCCGCGTCACGATAACGGCTGGCGACCATACTGTGGAAACCACAGTCGCCGCCATGAAAGCGCGGACCCAAGAACTGCGCCGCAAACAGGGAAAGCCACCGATGAAACCAGACCCGACCTTTGATGCAGCTGCGGACAATTCCTATCGCGTCACAGCAGAAGAATTGCGCCAGTTCATCGAACGCTTTGAACGTCTCGAGGCGGAAAAGAAAGACATTGCCGACGCGCAAAAAGAGGTGATGGCCGAGGCCAAGGGCCGGGGATACGACACAAAGGTGATGCGCAAGGTCATCGCCCTGCGCAAGCGCGATGCCAATGACGTGGCCGAAGAAGAGGCCGTGTTGGAAATGTACAAAGAAGCATTGGGGATGGCGTGATGTCGGACCCGATGAAACCCATCCCCGTTAGCGTCGCAGAACGTATCGCGAAATCCTACGGCTATGACCAAGTGGTCATCATTGCACGCCGCGTCGGTGAAGACCCGGAACCCAATGGGGAACACGTCACGACCTATGGCCGCAGCAAAGTGCATTGCGCAGTTGCAGCCCGCATTGGCGGCTTCCTCAAATTCAAGGTCATGGGATGGGCCGAAGAAAATGCGGAATGAACCATGCCAGACCCCACGCTGTACGGCAATGGCTACACTTGCCCAGCCTGTGAACTGCGGCGCGAAGCCGACCGGCAGCGCACCGTCTTCGGTTCAACCGACATTCCCTGCAATCAGTGCAACGGCACTGGTCGCATCGCCAAAACCGCCGCGCAAATCGTCGCCGAACAGGTCGCATGGACGCGGGAACACTATTGGAGCCAAAAGCGATATGCCTGACCATCCCCGCATCATCGAATTCGGTTATGTCAACTGGCGCGGCCAGTTCGCCATTCGCACGGTCACACCGATCCGCATCTATTGGGGCGCGACCAAGTATCACCCGCAGCCGCAATGGCTGCTGGAAGGCTTCGACCACGACAAGAACGGCACCCGCGATTTCGCGCTGACGGATTGTGATTTCGCGGCCCGCCGTGACGCCGAAGAGATTGCTTTCTGATGCCGGTGCAGTTCGCACACCCCAAGGAACGCGCGCTCCAGACCCTGCTGGCCAAGGACAAGGTGCGCCTGCGCGATCCGCAGACCGGCGACCTGCTGCACCTGTCCGGGCAAGGCACCACCACCAACGTCACATGGTCATGGTTGGGCTATCGCCATCAGGCGGAAACCTTGCGTCAACGCGCCGCCATTCGTGGCGATGACTGGCCATTTCAGCCGGTGCATCGCGACATGCTGGAACCAGTGCGGGAGGGGGAAAATGACTGAAGCCATCAATCCGCAGTGGCTAATCAGCACCCTGCGCAAGTTGCGATACCCCACCACGACCGAAGCTGCGCTTCAGGATGCCATTGAACAGCACTTGCTGCAGCATCAGATTCCGCATGTGCGGGAACACCGCATGGGGCCAACTGATCGCATCGACTTTATGGTGGACAGCGACATTGGTTTGGAAGCCAAGACACGTTACCCGCGCCGCCGCATCTACCGGCAGTTGGAACGCTACTGCACCAACCACCAGCTGCGCTGCATCATCCTTGTCACGGGCACCTATCTTGGCTTGCCACCGGAAATAAACGGCGTGCCTCTCTTCATGGTTTCGACAGGGAGGGCCGCACTGTGACCATCACCTATGGGAACCTTGACCTGCTGGATAATGGCAACTGGCGCGTCGCAGACCTGCAACCGCATGTCGCCATCGCTTTCAAACGCTTGTTCCCGAAGGTGCCCAAGTCGGCAACCGACCTCATTCTGACCGATACGGATGAAAACCGCGCAGACCTGCATTGGTTCATGCAGCGCTATCCGTTGCAGCACAGCCACACGGGCGACCTGTCCGCTGGCGTCGAACGCATCACGGTGAAAGCAGCAGAGCGCGAACGCATTCTGATGCCAGACTGGAACCCCGGCGAAGCACAAGGCTTTGTGGAGGGCAGACAGCCCTACGGTTACCAGCAGCAGGCGGCGGCGCTGACCCTTCAAAACCCGAACCTGCTTTTGGGTGATGACCTTGGGCTTGGCAAAACGATTTCCGCGCTCTGCACGCTCACCACCGGCGCACCCATGCCAGCGGCCATTGTGGTCCAGCCGCATCTGGCACAGCAATGGGCAGACCGTGCGGAAGAGTTCACCCACCTTCGCACGCACATCATCAAGGGCACGAAGCCCTATGATCTGCCAGTGGCCGATGTCTACATTTTCAAATATTCCAACGTCGCCGGTTGGATTGATGTCATCACAACCGGGCTATTCCGTACCGTTATTTATGACGAGGTGCAGGAACTGCGAACCGGGCGCTATACCGAAAAGGGCCGCGCAGCAAACTTGCTGTCTTCCATCGCCGATGTGTCTATGGGGCTGACCGCCACGCCGATCTACAACTACGGCGATGAAATCTTTAACGTCATGCAGTTCATCGAATCCGACCTTTTGGGTGACCGCGATGAATTCGCGCGCGAATGGTGCGATTGGGGGAAGACGGTCAAGAACCCGGACGCCCTTGGCACCTACCTGCGCGATAAAGGGTATTTCCTGCGCCGAACCGAATTCGATGAAACGGTGTCGGCACAGATGCCGCCCCTGAACACGGTTGATTGGGAGGTGGGCTGGAACCAAGGCGCTGCTGACGAGGCCGAAGACCTGTTCAAGACGCTGGCGCTGACCGTTCTGGAAGGCACGTTCACCAAAGCAGGCCAAGCGGCCCGTGAACTGGACATGAAGATGCGCCTGCTGACAGGCGTGGCCAAGGCCGACTCCGTTGCGGCCTATGTGGACCTTCTGCTGCGCGACAGCCCCCGCGTGCTGCTGGCAGGCTGGCACCGCGATGTCTATGACATCTGGAACCGCGCACTGCAGCACCACAACCCGGTCATGTACACAGGGACAGAAAGCCCCGCAGGCAAGCGCCGAAACGTCGAACGCTTCACCAAGGGCGATGCCCGCGTGATGATGATTTCCCTGCGGTCTGGCGCTGGCCTTGACGGCCTGCAGGAATACTGCAGCGACGTGGTGTTTGGCGAACTGGATTGGTCACCGCAGGTGCACAAACAGGTCATCGGCAGACTGCGCCGCCCCGGTCAAACCAAACAGGTCACCGCCCACTACCTGCACACTGCAGGCGGCAGCGATCCCGTCATAATGGACATGCTTGGGGTTAAGGCTGACCAGAGCCGGGGCATCATCGACCCAATGCAAGGCTTCGAAGCGAAGCAAATGGATGACAGCCGCATGCGCAAGCTGGCCATGGCAGTCCTTGGCCGGGAGGCGGATTGATGGCGGTTTATGTCGATGCACCCCGTCACCGCGTCGGTCGGATGGTCATGTGCCACATGCTGGCCGACAGCATGGAAGAACTGCTGGCGATGGCCGACCGGATTGGCGTGGCCCGCAAGTGGTTCCAGCACGCCAGCCATCCACACTTCGACATCTGCAAAGCAATGCGGGCCAAAGCGGTCACCGCCGGGGCCATCGAAGTGGACCGCCGCCAGCTGGTTGATGTGATGAAGCGATACCGCAGCAAGTGGTTCGCAGACCTTAACGAACGCGCCGCAGTCGAAGCGGCGAAAGCCGCCTGCGCCTCGCGCACCAGATCCCGAACAAAGGAAATTCGCCATGACTGACGCCACCGCAATCCTTGACACCCGCAGCCTTGTCGATGCCCTGAAGCTGGTCGATGTCGTGCGCGAGGCGCACCACATTCCAATTCTGGCCGTCGCGGTCGCGAACTTCGATGACAAACCGCACCTGAAGGCCACCGACCTTGACCAAGAACTGACCGTGTTCCTGAAAGCAACGCGCACCGGCGAATTCCAAGTGGCGATTGACCCACCCACGGCCATCACCGCTTTTGGCAACAGCACTGGTGCTGCGACGGTCAGCCTTGATGACGGGGCAGCGTATATCACCACCAGCCAAGTCGCGGTGCGCGGGCCAAAGGGCATCGACCTGAACGATTTCCCGACCCTGAACACCGGCAAGCCCGTGCACAGGTTCACAATCGCGGAAGGCAAGCTGCACGCGGCCCTTCAGGCGGTGCGGTTCGCGATTTCGACAGAGGAAACGCGATACTACCTGAACGGGGTGTTTCTGACCGCCGTCGATGGCGAAATGGCATTGGTCGCGACGGATGGTCACCGGCTTGCACGGCACCTGATGGAGATGCCCTATGACGGGCCGCAGGTCATAATCCCGGCACCAACCGTTTACACGCTGCAGCACCTGGTGAAGCGCGACGGTGATGCGCCACTTTCCGCCACCATCGGGGTTGTCGCCGCAGGCAAGGGGCACGCCGGGAAAGACACCCATGCGATTGTGGTGGATGGCGACAGCTGGCACCTGAAAAGCCGGTGCATCGACGGAACGTATCCGAAATGGGAAGTGGTGATGGGGAAGGCGGTGGACGCAATCGGCGGCGCACCGACCATCCGCGCGACAGTGACCCAAGCCCACGTCAGCCGACTGCCAAAGGACAACAGCTGGCGACCCACAACACTTGACCCTGACGCGGGCACCATGCGCGTTCGCAATGACTACGATGAAGACGTCGTGGAAATGCCCTTGAAGGGCACCGGCGCAGCCTTCTGTTTCAATGCGCACTACCTGCGCCAGCTGGTCGGGGCAGTCGGTGATGTCGAATTCACCGGCAGCGCACCGGACGCACCTTTCATCGCGACACCCAAGAACCCGAAGACGGTTGTGGTCCAGATGCCGATGAAGGTGCCGGGCAAAAAAGGGTGACACCATGCCAGCCATGACAGCCGAAAAGAAAGCCCTGAATTACCTGAAAGCCTTCGAAGCCGAAGGGCGGGTTGTCAAGCGCGTGGTGATCGAGGGAAAACGAATCGAGTTAGAATTAGAAACGGAACCGGAAAACCTTTCGGAATTTGACAAAGTGGATATGCGATATGACAAAGCGGGAGCTTCCTAAATTCATATACCGACAACGCAATGGG
>PDWI01005358.1_pt1 | contig 16614 bp, 15 predicted proteins | sample 1430891 | NCBI WGS metagenome assembly PDWI01 (sample SAMN01162508, study PRJNA174530) | Oral metagenome, whole genome shotgun sequencing project. | biome: Marine environment; feature: Marine mammal; material: Swab sample of the gingival sulcus; isolation source: swab sample of gingival sulcus...
ATATTATCTATTACAGAAAACAGGATATAAACCCACAATACTGCAGGAATAACCAGCCATTGAACTGCGGCCGCCAAAATAACCAGCGTTATTAGAAACAAATACCTTATTTGATTGCTTTTCCAGGCAAGTGTCTTTATTTTCAGCGCAAACATTGGTATCTCTGCAACGAGCAGCAGCGATGTAAGCACAATAAAAACCAATAAAACAACAGGCTGCTGTATCCACGATGCAATAGCGGGATAATCGCCGTAAGCCAATACTAAAGGCAGCGATGCCCAAAACATTGCATTGGCAGGGGTAGGAACGCCGATAAACGATGCAGCCTGACGCGTATCCACATTAAACTTAGCAAGACGCAGAGCAGAAAAAACAGGAATCATAAAAGCCGGCAGCAGCCACAATATCTGTGCTGCAGATAAAGTCTCAATATTGATAACTGCCGTAACGCTTCCCAATACGGCTTGTTTCATAAAAGCCATTGCAATTACTCCGGGAGCAAAACCAAAACTGATTAAATCGGCTAAAGAATCTAACTCCTTTCCCATCGGCGAGTACGCCTTCAGGGCACGTGCAGCCAAGCCGTCGAAAAAATCGAACACTGCCGCTGCCAATATCAACATTGCAGCAATATTTAAATAACCCTCTACAGCCAAAACAGCTGCAGTACAGCCTGAAAGTAAATTCAAGCAGGTAATTGTGTTGGGAATATGTTTGACTATACCTTTTGCCTCTGACATCATATTTTTATTTTTGTTTCTGCAAAAATAGGTCTTTTTTCTTATAAGTTAAAGTATATAAAAGCACATTGTTATTATGATTCTGCCAAAAACGGTGGTAGAAAATCTATTCCTTATGAAGAGATGCAAGAAGAGTTTGAAATCAAATTAGAACGTGGCGGAATTCTCAATTATCTCTATACTGTAAATAATTATATCGATTGGAAAAAGAGTATTAAAGATAAGTGTTTATAATTTAAAAAAATGGATATATATTTACTACTTGCTAAGGAGGTATTATGAAGAATGTAGTTATCTATACATCGACTACTTGTGGTTATTGTCACGAAGCGAAAAAGTTTTTGGATGATGCTGGTGTTGAATATACAGAAAAGAATGTTTCGACAGATGTTGCAGCGCGTAAAGAGTTGATGGATCAAGGTTTTATGGGTGTACCAGTAATAATGATTGGGGAAGAAATCATTCAAGGCTTTGACAAGAAAAAATTGGAAGCTTTAATTTAAGGTGTAGCCCTTAAATTAGGGCTTGTTTTTTTTCCTTAGATGTGTTAGAATGTTAGTTGTGCTCAAAAATTGAGTGCACTCTCTGCTTTGACGAGTGTCAAGGCCGAAATCGACCATAGGGAGGTGTAGAAAATGAGAAAATACGAAACGTTGTTCGTGTTAAAACCTAATTTGGAAGAAGAAAAAAAGAAAGCTCTAATCGAACGTTTTACTGCTATCATCAATAAAGATGGTGAAGTACAAAATGTAAATGAGTGGGGTAACAGAAAGCTCGCTTATGAAATCGAGAAGATTAGAGATGGTTACTATGTATTAGTAGATTTCCTTGCTAATCCTAGTTTACCACAGGAGCTTGAAAGAAATTTCCGTATTTCAGATGATGTTTTACGTTTTATTGTCGTCAATTTAGAAGATAAATAAGGGGGCAAAACGTGAATAATGTCACATTAATTGGCAGATTGACAAGGGATCCTGAACTTAGGTATGTAGCTGGTTCTGGCAATGCTGTTGCTCAGTTTACTCTAGCAGTTGATAAACGATTGTCAAGAGATAAAAAGCAACAATTTGAGAGTCAAGGCAAACCGACGGCAGATTTTATTCGAATTGTCGTTTGGGGTAGAGCCGCTGAGAATTGTGCTAACTACTTAAAAAAAGGACGTTTAGTTGGTGTACAGGGTTCAATTAATACATCAACTTATCAAGCTCAAAATGGTGAAACGCGCTATTCAACAGATGTTGTGGCAAACAATGTCGAGTTTTTAGAATGGGGCGATGATAATAGGGCAAGAGATAATCGTTATAGTCGTCCTGAACCGAGACGCGATGAATTTCAGCCTAGCAGTAATGCTAGATTAGATGATTTTTCTAGTGATTTTATGGCGGTAGATGACGATGATGACATTCCATTTTAGATAGGAGGCAGAACAATGGCTTATAAAAAGCGCCCAAGAAAAAAGGTATGTGAATTTTGTGAAGATAAAATCGATTTTATCGACTACAAAGATACAGCAAAATTACAGAGATATACCACGGATAGAGGCAAGATTTTATCTCGCCGTATCACAGGCACTTGTGCAAAACATCAGCGCGCTGTTACAACAGCAGTCAAACGCGCTCGTATTGTTGCATTAATGCCTTTCTTAAAAGATTAGAAATATAAAAGCTATCGCGATTTATGCGGTAGCTTTTTTTAAATGTAGGATTTTTAAAAAATCGTGTCATCCTGAGAAGTGAAGTTTCCCACGCTGTCATCTTGAGGAGCAACGCGACGTGGAGATCTTAGCGTGGGGATTGTGCTTTTCAAATTGTCATAATGAGGCGGAGTAAAGCGGTAACGTAATAATCTTAACGCAAGAATTTCAAAGTTAAGTTACAACAAAAAACAAGCCGTGTCATCCTCCGCGAACTAAACAGCGATGAGCGACAAAGCTTAGAAAAACTCATTTTGTGCTTGCATAAAAATGAACTTTTCTAAGCTTTGGCATTGAGCGCGCTAGCGCGACTGACCAAAGGAATCGAAGATTCCGACGGGAAGTTCATCGCTTGTATACAGCTATATTATATTAAAGTACAGATAAAATGGTCAATAGCAAAAGGGGTACTAGTGTGCAGGAAGGTCGCATGTGCGAGCAATGAAGCGTAGCGGAATGACCAGCACAAGCACACAATTCTCGCAAAAAGGACCGTCCCCGTTGCGAAGTGTTTTTTAAAAAAAGGCTTGATTTGCTGATTAAATCAAACTTAGTACTTTTAGTTTTTCTTTATTTGTGTTATGATATAGAGTGAGTATGTTTAAATTTTGATGGATAGTTTTTGAGGAGGATTTTGTGGCAAAGTTTATCGTCCAGCCAAGTAGTGAATTAAAGGGGGAAATCGTCGTAGATGGCGCTAAAAATGGTATTTTGCCGATTATGGCAGCAGCCTTATTATCGCCTACGGTTTGTAAGATTGATAATGTACCAAATTTAAAAGATGTTTATGTGATGAGTGAGGTTATTCGTGCATTAGGCGCGAAGGTTAGCCGCAATAACGGTACAATGATAGTAGAAACACCTGAGATTGTTAGCAATGAAGCACCTTATGAATATGTTAGTAAAATGCGTTCTTCTTTTGATGTGATGGGGCCTTTGCTCGCGCGCACAGGTTTGGCGCGCGTTCCAATGCCTGGTGGTTGTGCTATTGGTGAAAGACCAGTTGACTTGCATTTGAAGGGTTTTAGGGCTCTTGGTGCAGAGGTTACTTTTGATAGGGGTTGTGTTGAGGCGAAGGCAGAAAAATTAATTGGTGCAAATATTTATTTGGATTTTCCTAGTGTCGGTGCAACAAAGAATATTATGATGGCTGCGACGATGGCTGAGGGAACAACGCGCATAGAAAATGCTGCGAAAGAACCAGAAATTGTCGATTTGGCGAATTTTTTGAATAAGATGGGCGCTAAAATTTCTGGTGCTGGTACGGATACAATTAAGGTTGTCGGTGTCGATGCATTACATGGTACAGAGCATACGGTTTTGCCTGACAGAATAGAGGCTGGTACGTATTTGATTATGGCGAGTTTAGTCAAATCTGATGTAGTGGTTAAGTCAGCGGAAGCTTCACATTTAAAATCGATTATAGCGAAATTACGCGAAAGCGGTGTTGAGATTGATGAGAGCGATAATCAAATTAGGGTGCAAAGTAGCGGCGATTTAAAAGCGGTTAATATTACAACTTTACCGCATCCTGGTTTTCCAACGGATTTACAAGCGCAGTTTATGGTGCTGTTGACGAAAGCGAGTGGTTCTAGTGTTGTTATGGAAACATTGTTTGAAAATCGTTTTATGCACGTCAGTGAACTTAATCGTATGGGAGCAGGTATTAAAATTGAGGGACATAGTGCTGTTGTTGCTGGTAATACTAAGCTTCAAGGTGCCGATGTCAAAGCAACGGATTTAAGAGCGGGAGCTGCTATGATTTTGGCAGGACTAATCGCAGAAGGTGAAACGCATATTCATGATATTTATCACATTGATAGAGGTTATGATAAAATAGAACAAAAATTAAGTGCGCTTGGGGTATCGATTACGCGCATTATTGACTAGGAGGATACATTGTTTGCTTCATTATTTGGCTTAGGCAGAGAGATAGGAATTGATTTAGGTACTGCCAATGTATTGGTTTACATAAAAGGTAAAGGTATTGTGTTACAAGAGCCATCCGTGGTTGCGATTAATAAAGATAATAATAAAGTCTTAGCTGTTGGTGAAGAAGCGAGAAGAATGCTTGGTAGAACACCTGGCAATATCGTGGCGATTAGACCACTGCGTGGCGGCGTTATTTCTGATTATGGTGTAACAGAAAAGATGCTTAAGTATTTTATTGATAAAACCTGTGGGCGTAGACGATTTTTCCGTCCTAAGATTATGGTTTGTGTGCCTAGTGGTGTAACGGAAGTCGAGCGCAAGGCTGTTATTGATGCGTCGACGGAAGCGGGAGGAGCAAAGACGCTATTGATTGAAGAACCGATTGCTGCGGCAATTGGCGCGGGTTTAGAGATTAACAAACCTGATGGTAATATGGTTGTTGATATTGGTGGTGGTACTACGGATATTGCTGTCATTTCATTAGGTGGTGTTGTCGTTAGTACGTCGATTAAAGTCGCTGGTGATAAATTTGATGAGGCGATTATTAGACACATGCGTAAGAAACATAATTTATTGATCGGTGAACGCACTGCTGAAGAAATGAAAATTAATATCGGTACAGCGTATCCGCGTACGCAAAGCGTTAGTATGGATTGTCGTGGACGTGATTTGGTTACTGGTTTGCCGAAAAATGTGGAAGTTACATCGGAAGAAATGTACGATGCTTTGATAGAAACGGTTAATTCTATTAGCGATGCCGTTCATTATGTATTAGAAAATACACCGCCAGAATTAGCCTCTGATATTTCTACGCGTGGTATTTATATGACGGGTGGCGGAGCGCTTTTAAATGGCTTGAATAAACTCTTAGAAAAAAACACAGGTATTCCCGTTTATATTGCCGAAGATCCTGTTAGCTGCGTAGCTAAGGGAACGGGTATGTCGCTTGAACACATTAAAATAATTGAAGCATCACAGAATGATATTAGACGCTAGTAGAAAAGTTTAGAGTTTGATATTTTATTCAGGTGTTTTCTAATTTAATAATGATGATTTAGTTCAAGAAAATTTAATTTATGGAGCGAATTATGATTAATAAAAATTATTTAGGTAATTTCATATCTATTATTCGTTATATTTTTTAGAGTGCAATTTTTTAATTGCGCTTTTTTTGTGGAGATGTGACGTGAGAATCTTAATACGACTATTTAATATTTTAAAGCTGAATTTTGAGATTCTCATAGGTTAACGCTCTCAGAATAAATGGCTCTTTGTTACTGCCATGGAAAATTTTTGAAAGGAGCAAAAAATGTTCAAATCAAACTATTTAATTGTGGTGTTATTAGTAGTTATAATTGCCGTTTTAACTACGGGTTGTCCAGCTAAAAATGAAAATACCATTAAGAGTCTTGCTAGGGAATTTATTGCCTCTTCTAGTGAGCTCGAAAGTGTAAGTGAAAGTTATTCTATTCAAGTACAAAGTGAAAATGTCGAAGAAAAAAGTAGACAATCACAGTTAATGCTTTCCTATACAGGTGAAGCGTGGTCTTCTGAATTGGAAGAAGCTTTAAAAGATGTTGATTTTTCTGAGTATGGCTTTGATTTAGAAAAACCTAAATTAATTAATGATATTAATAGTTTATTTGTGTTGGCGAATAAAGCGAATTATTTTCCTGAAGATTTTGTGCCAATTGGATTGGTTGCTCCCAAATCGAGATATGCAGGTGGCGGTGATAGGAATAAGTTAAGGGATATTGCCGCTGATGCTCTTGATGACATGGTTAAAGCGGCAGCGGAGAGTTCTTGTGATATACAAAGTGTTTCTGCTTATCGTAGTATTGCTTATCAAAAAGATTTATTTAATTATTATGCGCAAAGAGATGGTGTAGAAAAAGCGAATAAATATAGTTCTAAACCGGGTTATAGTGAACATCATACTGGTTTATGTGTCGATCTTAGTTCGCCCTCTATGGGGTTTGGTTTAGACCAATCGTATGGTGATACACCAGAAGGCAAATGGTTGGAAGAAAATGCTGCTGAATATGGTTTTGTTATTCGCTATCCAAAGGATAAAGAGAATATAACAGGGTATACTTACGAACCTTGGCATTTGCGTTATTTAGGTATTCCGTTGGCTCGATATTTAAAGCAAAATAATCTTTGTTATGAAGAATTTTTAGCCTTACAGCTTGGATTAGAGCCAGAAAAAATAATCATTGATTAACGTTAATAAAAAAATTTTTAATTATCTCCGTATCATTTCATTGTCTTTATAATATTTTTCTTTATCCTTATACATTGTGGTTTCTGCTTCGATAAATAGTTTGTTTAAATTTATTTTTTCCGCTGAATATGCATAACCCATTGCTAAGGAAAGAGGATAGGGTTGATAATTTTTATTTTTACAATATAATTTTGTTTCTTCTATTGATAAAATGATTTCATCTTCGCTGGTATTGTTTATAATAATTGCAAATTCATCACCACTTAGTCTGTAAACTTTAGATTTTTTATATACTTTTTTTAGAATTTTTGCTATTTCTACTAGGTATTTATCACCCTCTAAATGACTTGAATTATCATTGATTTTTTTTAGGTGATTCATGTCGGCTACAATTAAAGCGATATTATTATATTTATCGAAATTATCTATTATATAATTAACGGTTTCCATAAATGAACGTCTATTTTTTAAGCCTGTTAGTTCATCATAATAGCTGAGTTTTTTAAGAAGATTACTTTTCGTAGCATTAGATAATGCAACGGCAACATAGTATGCTATTGTTTTAATTGTCTTAAATGTTGTTTTATCAAAGGCGTTTTTCTCTTTACTTTGAATATTTACAATTCCTATTAATTCATTTTCCGTTGTTGCTTGACAGTATATTCTTGAACGGAAAAAACTTTGTTCATTTGTTCTTTTATATTCCAGACCTTCTACATCAATATAGCTCTTGGCTTCTTTTTCTATATCATTAATTAGTATATCTTGCTTTTCGCGCGCGCAATAAGCAGAAAATGAGCATCTATTACTAAATGTATTTGTTGATGCTGTTACTAATTGGACTCCTTTTTCTGTGAAATATTTAGTATGGATAGTTTTTTCATCTTCATTTACTAACATTACACAAACAGAGTCTACTTTAATATTATTATAGATAAGATTAGAAATAGCTCCACATAAATTATCTTCATTAGTTGCTTCTGCTAGTTGTATACCAACTTTTGAAATTAAATTTAATTGTCTTAAATTATTTTCTAGTTCTAAAGTTTTTTCCTTTAACTCTAAGTTATATAAAAGCATTTTCTCTTTAGTTTCTTCTAACTCAGCGGATAAATAGTCATTTAATTTATTCGATGTTTCTTTACTATTATCATTTTGAGAAAGCAGAATAAGTTTTTCGTTAACTAATTTAAGATAGTTAAAGGCATTTTTATAATCGTCTGCTTTTTCACATGATTTGACTAGACCAGATAAACTTTTGCGAGTAAGGCTATGGTCTTCAATATTTATTGAAATATTATAAACTTCTGTATATAATTTAATTGCCTGTTGATAGTTTTTTAATGTTAAATAGGCTTCGGCTATATTTAATTTTACTGTTAAAATATTAGAAGTATTTTCGTTGTCATAAAATTTAATATATGCTTTTAAAGCTTTGCGATAATAGTGCATTGCTTCTTTTGTTTTGCCATTGGTAAATAGTAAATAACCATAATTGAGATTATAGGCACCGATTATTTTGGCGTGGTCAATTTTTTTAACATATTTTTCGGCATTAGTAAAAACTTCTAACACTTCTGCAGAAGTTTCGTTTTTTAAATCTATACAAATTAAGTTGATTAAACTAGAAACAATTAGATTAAAATTATTGAGTTCAAAACCCAGTTCGTGTGCTTTGCTTAGTATATGCGTCGCTTTGGGTGTGTTTTTTCTTTCTCTGCAAAATAAACCGTAGGTTGTAAGTAGGAAAAATTCTCCTACTTTATCATTGTGCGATTGGTAAATTTCAAGAATTTCGTCAAACTTATTAATAAAGTCATATTTCCCCATTAAAAGTTCGCAGCGCATTAATAATAAGATACTATCTGCGTATTCTAGTGAATTTTCCTGAAGTTTAGATTGTTTATATTTTATATAGTTTTCTTTAACATTATTATCTATATCATAATAATTATTAAGAAGATATTTGGCTCGGTTTCGCATATAAACTCCGTTTATTGTTTTAAAATCAAGACACACTTGATTTACTTGTCGGCATTTTTAATAGAATAATTTAGTGATATTTATAGAATAATCAATTAGTCAAGCTTGAATTTTAGAATGGTTACATTTATGTAGTATATGAATTGATTGAAATTTACTGATTTGGGTAAGTTATTTATGTAAATTGAATTTACAAAAAAATTAAAAATTTATTAGGAGGATCTATGAAAAAAGTTTTTATGACAGTTTTAGCTTTAGCGTTAGTATTGGCTATGGCTGCTTGTAGTGCACCTGCACCAACAGAGGAGTCAAAAGCTGTTAATGATGAAACGACAAAAGTAGAAGAAAAGAGTGAAAGTAAGGCGGAGGAAAAAACAGAGGAAAGTGAGCCAGCAAAAGAAACAGATGGCAAACTTAGATTGGCGTTTAATCTCGAGCCAGTGGGTGATTTGAATCCTCATATGTACTTACCAAGCCAGTTCGTGACACAAGATATGGTTTATGATGGCTTAGTATCTTATGGTGAAGGCGGCGAAATTAAACCTATGCTCGCTACAGAGTGGACAGTATCAGAAGACGGTAAAACTTATACATTTAAGTTAAGAGAAGGCGTTAAGTATTCTGACGGTTCAGATTTTAACGCAGAAAACGTCGTTAAAAACTTTGATACGATTTTCTCAGAAGAAAATAAAGGCAATCATTCGTGGTTTGCTTTCACTAATTTGTTAGAATCTTATAAAGCGGTTGACGATATGACATTTGAGCTTACGCTTTCAGAGCCATATTCTGCTACTTTATATGATTTAGCGATGATTAGACCAATTCGTTTCTTAGCGGATACAGCGTTCCCAGAAGATGGCAATACGGCAAATGGCATTAAAGAACCTGTCGGTACAGGCGCTTGGATGTTAAAAGAGCAGGTAAAAGATGATTATTCTGTTTTCGTGCCAAACCCACATTACTGGGGTGAAAAGCCAGCTGCTAGCGAAGTGTATATTAAAGTAGTGCCAGATGCTGAAACATTGGCGCTTGAATTTGAGTCTGGAAATATCGACTTTATTTACGGTAATGGTTTGATTAGCTTGGACAGATTTAATGTTTACAAAGATGACCCAGCTTATGTGACAGCGGTTTCAGAACCAATGTCAACCAGAATGCTATTATTAAACACAGGTGATGAAATTTTATCTGATGTTAACGTTAGACGTGCTTTAAGTCATGCAGTGGATAAAGAAAGCGTTGCGCTTAATATCTTTGGTGGTATCGAACAACCAGCGAATACAATTTTTGCACCGAATGTACCAAATACACAATTTGATTTAAAACCTTATGATTACAACTTAGAAGAGGCTGGCAAAATGCTTGACGAGGCTGGCTGGGTTTTAGGTTCTGATGGTATTAGAGAAAAAGACGGCAAGAAATTAATGATAGAATTCCCTTACATTGCTGCTAAAGTTACAGACAAGAGCGTTAGTGAATATGTACAAGGTGAATGGAGAAAAATCGGTGTCGATGTACAATTAAAAGCGATGGAAGAAAAAGATTACTGGCGCACAGCCAACAAGGGTGAATTTACATTAATGCATAATTTCTCTTGGGGCGCTCCTTGGGATCCGCATGCCTTCTTAACAGCGATGACTAATGGTTCGGAAAATGGTGGCCCAGACTTTATCGCACAGAAAGCTTTACCGATGAAAGCCGAAATCGATGATACGATTAATAAATTGTTAATCGAAACAGATGAGGAAAAATTGAAAGAGGAGTACAAATACGTGCTTGAAACTTTACATGACCAAGCGGTTTATATTCCTATTACTTATCAAGCGGTACTTAGCGTTTACAGAGAAGGCGAACTCGAAGGTTTTGGTTTTATGCCAGAAGAAAACCGACTTCCTGTTTTCACAACTGTAAAAGTTAAATAATTAGCGCGTATTGTAGTGTTAATGTATAATTTAAGGGTATGAGGCGCTCGCCATCATACCCTTTTACATATTTAATAACCCGCGTTGTAAAAAGTCGTGTCATTCAGGAGCAACGACGTAGGAATCTTACGGTTTTTTCGCGTTGTCACTTAGAGGATTGAATTTTCCCCGCGTTGTCATCTAGAGGATTGAATTTTCCCCGCGTTGTCATCTAGAGGATTGAATTTTCCCCGCGTTGTCACCTAGAGGAGCGAAGCGACGTGGCAATCTTAACGCGGGCTAAATAATTACTTTTGTAAAACTAAAAGGAGGAAGAAGTATTTGCGTTATTTACGAGAAATAGCATTATTTATTTTAACCTTATTTGTGATTTCTATACTTACTTTTAGTATGGTGAAATTAACACCTGGCGATCCCGCTGCCAATTATTTAAGGGCATCGCATATTATGATTAATGACGAGGCGCTTGCCAATGCACGGGTGAAATTAGGGCTAGATAAGCCTATTGTTATTCAATATACGACGTGGCTGGGGAAAATTGTACGGGGGGATTTTGGTGAATCCTATATCAAAAATGAAAAAGTATTGACGATTATGCAGCGTTCTGTCGTTCCAACTTTGCAACTGGGCGCTTTTGCCTTTGTGATTTTGTTTTTTTTATCCTTGCTTTTGGGAATATTTAGCGCGCTTTATCACACGAAATGGCTGGATTATTTAATTCAAGCCCTATCTTACCTTAGTATTTCTATGCCTAGTTTTTGGTTGGCATATATTTTAATTATTGTTTTTGCCGTGCATTTAAAACTCGTGCCTGTTTCTGGACGGGGTGAATTCAAGAATTTTATATTGCCAGCGATTACGCTGTTAATGCCACTTTTGGGGCAAACGACACTTTTAATTCGCAAGGCGATTTTGGAACAAATGGAGAGTCCACATGTTCAAAATGCGATTTTACGCGGTGTTAGCCAACGCTACATTGTGTTTAATCATCTGCTAAAAAATGCCTCGATTGCGATTATTACGGTTTTTAGCACCAATATTTTGTATCTTTGCACGGGTAGTGTGATTATTGAAGAGGTCTTTTCGTGGCAAGGGCTGGGTAAGATGTTTACCTCAGCGGTGCAACAAGGTGATATTCCTGTAATTCAGGCATCGCTCTTATTCTTTGGCGTTTTTGCTATTGTAATCAATGCCTTAACACAAAAAATTGTTCATACCATAGACCCGCATTTAAAGATGATGAATAAGGGGGCTGTTTATGCGGAAGAATAAAGTTTTTTATTTTGCGGTGATTATTATTGTGATTCTGGTCTTTGTAGCCGTATTTGCGCCGTTTATCGCTCCACATGACCCGCAATTACTCGATATATCCTTGAAATTAAAGCCACCTAGTGCAGACTATCCTTTGGGAACAGACCATCTCGGACGCGATGTTTTGTCGCGCTTGATTTACGGTACGCGTATATCGTTGCTTTTGGCAACAGTTATTACCGTGATTAATTTATTGATTGCCTTTCCTATTGGTTTATTTGTCGGCTATAAAGGCGGAGTTTTTGATAAGGTCTTTTCTTGGTTTGCTAATATTATTATGGCATTTCCCTCTTTTTTACTGTCCATGTCCTTAGCGGGAATTATGGGTCAAGGTATCAATAATGTCGTGATTGCCGTTACCGCTGTCGGCTGGATTTATTATGCTAGGGTAATTAGAAATATGGTCTTAAATGTAAAAAATCGCCCCTATGTTAAAGTAGCGGTGACGATGGGGGCATCTTCTAGTTACATTATTAGGAAACATATTTTACCCTTTGTCGTAAAGCCAATTATCGTTATTGCACTTTCGCAAATCGGCAGTGTGATTTTGATGATTTCTGGTTTTTCTTTCCTCGGCATTGGTGTTCAGCCCAATGTTTCCGAGTGGGGTATGATGCTCAACGATGCGAGACCGTATTTTAGGCGCATACCGATGTTGATGACATATCCTGGTATGGCGATTTTGATTTCTGTATTAGCGTTTAATTTGATAGGTGATAATTTTGACTATGAAAAATAATAATAAGGAAAAATTGGTGTTAGAAGATGTAACACTTTCTATTGGCGAAAAAGAAATTTTAAAAAAGATAGATGTTGAGATAGCAGAGGGGCAAACTTTGGTCATCATTGGCGAAAGTGGTAGCGGTAAAACAATGTTGTCTAAAATGCTAATCGGTGGTTTGCCGAAAAAGGCAAAAACTGGGGGCAGTATTGTTTTGCATGGCAAGAATTTATTAGAATTGGGGGCAAAAGAGTTTTACGATTATCGCGGTAATGTGATTGCTTATATCGCTCAAAATCCTATGAGTTTGTTCAATCAGATGCAGACGATTAAGTCGCACGCGGTAGAATTATTTAAAAGCAAGCTTTCTATTTCCGCTAGTGAGTCGGAGGAGAGGTTAATTAAGGCGCTGACTGATTATAATTTTGCAGACCCAGCAAGCCTAATGGATAAATATCCTTTTCAGCTGAGTGGTGGTATGCTCCAGCGAATTATGTTTGCGATGATGCTTGAACTTTCGCCCAAATTCTTGATTGCCGACGAGCCGACATCGGCACTGGATGAAGATAATACTAGTATAGTGATAGATGCACTTAAAAAGTGTCGAGAGAGGGGTATTGGCGTCATTGTGATTACGCATAATTATGAAATTGTGAAAGAACTCGCCGATATGGTCTTGATTATTAAATACGGTGAACAGATAGAATATGCGAGTAAAGAACAAATTTTAAGTAATCCGACGACAGAGTATTCAAAAAAATTATTGGCGCCTAGGGTGTTAAGGCGATATAGCGAGGTGGCAGAATGTTAGTTGTTGACAATTTGAGTCAAGCTTATGGTAGTCATTTGGTTTTGAAAAACATCTCCTTTAAGTTAAAACGTGGGCATGCACTCGGTATTATGGGGGAAAGTGGTAGTGGTAAGAGTACACTCGCGCGTTTTTTAATCGGCTTAGAAAAGGCTGGTAGAGGCGATATTTCCTGGAATGGTGTTTATTATTCCAAGATGAATAAAGAAGAGCTAAGGCAACGTCATAGGGAAATGCAAATCGTTTTTCAAGATGCCTTTAGCGCCGTGAATGCTAGGTTTACAGTGGAAGATGTGTTGTATGAGCCTTTACATATTTTTTATGGTAAAAAGATAAAGGCGGATGAAAAGCGGGAAAAAGCATTGAAAGTTTTAGATTATGTCGAATTGTCGGGCGTTGATTTAAAGAAAAAGGCGCATTTTCTCAGTGGTGGCCAGTTGCAACGGCTTTGTTTGGCAAGGGCATTAATTGTTGAGCCTCAGCTATTGATTTTAGATGAATCCTTATCTGGACTTGACCCCTTAATTCAACTAGAGATACTTAATTTACTAGCGCGATTGAAAAAAGAACTAAATTTGACCTATATCTTTATTGCGCATGATTTCTTATCCTGTTATTATCTATGTGATCAGATTATTATCTTAGATCAAGGTGAAATCATTGAATACATCGATGATTTGGATAAAGAGCTAGAACTGAAGCATGAAAAGAGTAAGAAGATTATTTCTGTTTTAGAGGAAATGAACGTTTCGTGATGGTAAAATGTTATTATCAAGCCGTGTTATATAAGAGCATTTTCCCACGCTGTCATCCAGACAGGTTGCAGTGCACTAGCAACAAGCGAAGCTTGTGACCAGGGGAGAGAACGAAGTGAGGACGTAGGTATCTTAGCGTGGGTATAAATTCTTACGGCTTGGGAAATTACTATTGTATCACGATTGAAACACAATGTCATTTAATAAAATATTTTAATTTCGGGAACCAACGCTTTGGAGCACAATAGAAATGTTCTCTCGTTTTTGCCTAACGCACCGGGCGTGTCGTCCATGACCGCTCGGATGCTTTCGTAGCCTCCTGCTACTCACACGGCAAAAACTCGACAACATCTTAAAGACGTGCTCGTCGCTTTCGACGTTCGCCGAAATCAAAATATATTTATTTTCTTGTTGTAAATGCTTATCTCTGACAATCAAATTCACAATGAAATTTTTGACGTAGTTGCCAGTGATTCTTCTTATGATAACACTGCAGGGGATAATTGTTTTTTAGTGATTGTCAACGATAACTCTTTTAACAAACATATCAATATTACTTAATTAATCATTTACTATTTTTAAAAAAGAGTTATTGTGTTTCAATCACGGTATGATATAATTAATCAAGCCGTAATATTATTTGTTTAAATACTTTCTATGGGAGTTTATAATGCTGAACGATAGTTATCATCAAGAATTTAAAGAATCTTTTCGTAAGGTTGCCTTACCAGTGGGCTTGCAAAATTTATTATTTATCTCTTTAAGTTTCGTCGATTCTTTAATGGTCGGTAGGCTCGGACAAGTTGAATATAATGCTGTTGGATTAGCAACGCAGTATAAGTTCATTGTGAATTTGGTTGTTGTCGGTTTATCGTCGGCACTTGTGATTTATATGTCGCAGTATTACGGTAAGGACGACAAAAAAGGTTTCCATAGTGCTTTGGGCTTGGCGCTGATTATGACGACGGGTTTTGGTTTGATTTGTGGTTTAGTGGGTTTCTTTTTGCCAAATGGCATTATGGCTTTATATACGAAAGATATGGCAATTATTAAAGAAGGCGCAGACTATTTAAAGATTATCGCTTTTGAACTGCCTTTAATGGCTATGGTTTTTCCTCTGGCAATGGCATCGAGAGCGAGCAAAAATGCTAAATTACCGCTTTATATTTCAGGTATTGCTTTTTCTTGCAATACTATTTTAAATTATCTTTTAATTTTTGGTAATTTCGGCTTTCCAGAGTTAGCTGTGAAAGGGGCAGCGCTTGCGACTTTATTGGCACGCATTATGTCACTTTTGCTCTATTTAATTATCTTAAATACGAGAGAAAATTACCTTAAAGCACCGCTAAAAGAGTATTTTGATATTAGTAAAACTTTTGTGCTGAAGGTTTTTTCTACGGGATGGACGGTGATTTTACACGAAACGTTGTGGTCGCTTGGTATTTCGACTTTTATTTTGATTTTATCGCAGATGACAACAGATGGTTATACTTCTTATCAAATTGCCGTTCAAATTTGGCGTTTTAATTTTATGTTTGCCATGGCGATTTCTTCCAGTGCTTCCGTTACCATTGGACAATTACTAGGTAGAAACGAAATAGAAAAAGCGCTTAATTATGAGCGCTTATATTCGCGTGTGCAGATAATCGTGGGCGTATTTGCAGGATTATTTGTTATAGCTATTACTTATTTATTTATTGATTTCTTTAATGTTAGTGAATCGATAAGAAGGAATGCTTTTTATATTGCGATAGCGCTTTCGGTTTTCTTGCCTATACTTAATTATAATGCGATGCAAGCAGCGGGGATACTGCGTGCTGGTGGCGATACAAAAGTGCCCGTATTTATTGAATTGTCAGGAATTTACTTTATTGAAATACCACTTTTATACCTGCTTTTAAAATATAGTGATTTGCCAATTGCTTGGATTATTTTCTGCACTAATTTTGGTTTGATAGTCGTCTTTCTAGCGCTTAGAAAACGCGTCAAAACGGGTAAATGGGCAAGAAATTTAGTTGGCTAACTACAATGGGGGGGAATTATTGTTTTAATATAGTTAATTCACGATTGAAACGAGTTTTCATCGCTAGCAATATTTGCTTTAGCCTATTTAGGTGTTTCGCTGACAATTGTTAACAAGCCGTGTCATTATGAGGACGAACGAAGTGAGGACGTGATAATCTTACGGCTTGTATTATTAAACTCGCGTTAAGATTCCTATGTTGCGTTGCTCCTCAGTATGATAGAGCGAAAAATAAATATAATTTTAATTTTTGCGTCATCTATAGCCATACGATTGTCAGAAATAAGCATTTAAGACAAGAAAATAAATAATGAATTGAGCGGACTTTTTGCGTCCGCGTAGCGGAGTTTAATCCATTGCTTTGGACGCCGATAAGTTGCTTTTGTTAAGGTTTCGAAGAAATCCTTAATATTAGCAACTTACAAGTCCAAGCAATTAGTAAACGCAGTGGAGCAGCTTGTTCGCGAAAACATTATTTGTTTTCTTGATATTATTAAATGCT
>PDWI01005359.1_pt1 | contig 16614 bp, 11 predicted proteins | sample 1430891 | NCBI WGS metagenome assembly PDWI01 (sample SAMN01162508, study PRJNA174530) | Oral metagenome, whole genome shotgun sequencing project. | biome: Marine environment; feature: Marine mammal; material: Swab sample of the gingival sulcus; isolation source: swab sample of gingival sulcus...
CATATTTTGCACTTTTTGCTTGTTGAAATGATGTGTAAATATCCTCTGATATTAAATCCATACTTTGCTTTGTTTTTACGGTATGAGTCAAAATTGCCATACAACGGTCTAGTGTATGAGCAGTAGCGTATTAAAATACACAAACTATTGGTTCAATTGCTTATACAGCTTGTGCCTGTTGCACAACAAGTACAAATATACAAAAAAAGCAAGATAATCTAAGTTATTCTCTTTTACGGGAATGTATATTTCTATAACTTTCCTTATGCAAGGAAAAAAAACAATACCAAGAAAAATTATTTATCAGTTTTTAATTGAGTCAAAAAGAGCTTGAGATTTATGTTTTTATGGCGTTTTCTTATTCTAATTTGACTACTTTTTCTTATTATTTTTAATATTCAAAGACTTTTGTTTAATCCAATTAATCGAAATGTTTATTGGTTCTGTTTTATTAGTGTTGTGTCCTAATGACGGAAATAAAACATATTCAAAAGGTTTGTTTTTTAATTTTAGAGTGTTAAGATGTTCAATACATATTTTTACAGGTATCTGAATATCCTTTTCACCGAAAAGCCAGAGACCGGGAATTGAAAGAGTTTTCAGAACTTCTTTTGGGTCAGTAGCTTTAAATTTATATCTGTCCGGGGCGTTATGGATATGTTCACGTACATCTTCATCTGTATGATTTTCCCAAAAATCCGTTCTTCCATTTGTATAAAACTGAAATTTCAATTGTTCAAGAGTTGTTATTGTAGGACTACTGAATAAAACCATAAATTCTACTAATGGATTTTTATTTGCAACAATGGGAATTATCCATCCTGCTTGACTTGCACCTATAAGACCGATAGGTAAATCTTTACTTTTTTTATGGATTAGGTTAACTGCGGAACTTGCGTCTTTTGCTAATAAATTCAAATTTTCTATGCTGATGTTATTTGTACCTACTTCCGGTCCGACATAAACTCCATCAGACTTTCCAACTCCACGTTTATCATAAGTTAATACTAAAATATCGTCTTGGGCTAACCGTTCAGCAAATTTAGTCATTCGAGGCACTTGGTCAGAACCGTGAACAATGACAATGGCTGAATGAGGATGTTTAGGAATATAAATTGTACCTGCTAAATTAACTCCTTCACTCTCGAATATTACATCTTCTGTTTTTATTGAATTTGCTAATTGAGTATTTTCTTTTATCGATTGTGGTGTTTTTTGTTCTGCTGATTTCTTACAACTAATCAAGATTATCAATAGAAATAATAATAAAATCCGACTTATTAGTTTCTTCATATTTTAAATTTCCCTAAGTTATTACTGAATCTGTAATTTTGGCAGTGCCTTGCTTTGCCGTAGGCTAAGTTAGCCACAGTTTTTAGTTTATTATTTCAACTTTCAATATTTGTTTTATTTGTTAATACGCAACTTATCTATTTCTCAGTTCCATAATAATCGAATCGCCATTTTTTTTTCTTTACAATATCCATCGTAGAAAAATTACTCTTAATACCTAGTCAAATAACCAAATATTTTTTACTATACTATTCCTGTTCTTATCCATTTTGCCCAGTCATTTCTGTTATTTATTTCAGCTTTTTTAGCAGCTGCTTCATAATCATATGGAATTAAAATTTGCTCAAACTTATAGGATGTATCCAACTTCGTTATTACTAAATACTTGGCAAGAGGATTAAAATTTTCCATCTTATGAGCAATTGGTAATTCATCTGAATAAGCTGGCAAACCAACACTTCCTGCATTACAAATTGTCTTATTATCGGTTCTAACTATTCTTGAAACATGACTATGACCACAGATAACTATTTCCGGTTTTATCTCTTTTAAGAATGTATCTATTTCTAAAAAATCTCTTATTTGAACATGAGTAGGTTTAAGAGTTTCTAATAAATATTCTGTGTCATCACGAGGACTTCCATGACAACAATAAATATCTTCATATACAAGGTCAAATGGTAGAGCCTTTAACCAATCAATAATATCATTATTCATTTGACTTAACACATATTCTGCAGTGGGATTATTATCTTTTGACTGCATGCTTTCTAAAATTAGCCTATCTCCGTTTCCAGAAATGCTTATTATTCTATTTTCAATTAACAGATTATAAGTTCCTAAAGGGTCTAAGGGTCCATTTAAACTATCTCCTAAGTTTATAATTGTTTCAATTCCTCTGATTTTTATATCTAAAAGCACACGCTCCAACGCCCAAGTATTTCCATGTATATCCGCAATTATTGCAAGTTTATCTTTTTTCATATATTGTCCTTTTATTGTGTGACTAACTGTAAGAGTGTATGAATAATGCGAACAGAATGAATAACTTTTTCAATGCCCAATTCCACCCGCATTATTTTTATACACTTGTGTTGTGCTTTCGTTCTTTATCTCAAACAATTGGGTAACATTTCTAAAAATTCTATACATCTATCATAATTTAACTCATAAAAGTTAATACCTAAATTAATCGCATCATAGTATTTTACTTGATTTTTCTTGTAAAATTCTTCAGAAGGTATTTTCCAAAAATTTTTTCCTAATTTCTCTGCTACAAACCATTTTTCTATTAACCGAGCAACCCTTCCGTTTCCATCTCTAAATGGATGAATATGTGCTAACCTTAGATGAATTAACGAAGCAAAATAAAAAACTTCAATTTCATTAAGATTAAATGATAGTAAATTATTTATATCTTGAAAAAACACGTTCATTTCTCTTGCAACAAACTCTGGCTCAATCGCCATATAAGTTAAGCCCGATTTCCCAAAAACACCAACTGGCTCAATCCTATACTTTCCTTGCTTACTTCTTATTAAAAAGGTATCTGAAAGTATTTTATGACAATTTAATAAATTATTCTCATTCAATTCTGTATTTTGAGCAAAACTATAAGCTTCTATCAAATTCTCTATTTCTTCTATTTCTTTTCCTACTTTAAACTTATCTTTATTCATCTCATAATTCATAAAAGAATTCAAATCAATACTATTCCCTTCAATATTAGATGAATAAACAGCCGAAGACTTTGTTAAATAATCAAATCCGCCACGATTTTCTGAAAAATCAAAATTCATAATCAATTTAGAAATCTCATTCCCAATTGATTGTTTATATCCCTCTAAATATTTTCGTTCTGTAACTCTCATTTAACCAATTTATTTTATTGCAAATATAATCATTTTGAGTCAAAATAAGTTTAATGATTATCCTTGTAAGTTATTTTACCTAGCTTGAAGAAGAACGTTATCTGCTGACTTTTTCCTTTCATTCAGTTAGCGTTGGTAAGTCTTTGAACAAAGATTACAATGTGCTTAAACTTTGCATAGGATTTAAATCAAACTGTATGATTTACTTGGTGGAAACAATAACTGAATTCCTTTTGAATTTAGCTTTATCAAATGGTCAAGTGTTATAATTCTTTGTACAAATAATATATTAATTGACTTAGGCATTTTGTAAATATTTAGAAATATAGTAAATTGGAGAAATTAAAGAGAGGAAGAAAGCACTATCACGTCAATGATTTACAAGATTATCTCAATGACTATTGTTATTGATTTAATTGAAACTTTATAAAAGAAAACATATTCGAGAACCTTTTAAATTAGAATGATTATCTCTCAACCTTACTACATAAAAAATATTAGTGTTTAAATGCCTAAGTCAATAAGAAAATTTATAATTAGCGCTATTTTATTAATTAGTGTTACGCTAGCATTTGCACAAGAAGATACTTTGAAAAATAATTTTAGTCCCAAAGATTCAAGTAAGTTAGCTTTTGAAATTAGCGGAGCATTTTTTGAAGGTATTTATATAGCACGTTTAAGCTATTCCCTTTGGGAATATGGTGATATAAGTGGTGGCTTTTTGTATAGACATGTTAATATTGATCAAGGATTCTACAATGTTTATTCTCCGGTTTTTGCTTATCGTCAATATATTTGGAAAAATCTTCATCTTGAATATGTAATTTATCCGGCATATGCTGAATTTCAATATTCAGGAAATAATAATAATAAATATGCTGCATTTAGAGTTTGGTCTGAATTTCTTGTGGGATATAAAATTGATTTTACTATTAAGGGATTTAGACTTTTCATTATTCCTCAACCGGGTATTGGATTTAGTCTTTATAAATATTCCGAATGGCCAGATGGTGTAAAACCAAAAGGATATGATAAACCAACATTTATTCCCGAAGTATATGTTGGATTTTATTTTTAGGATAATCCTATTTCTATTTAATTAAATAAATTATTTACACACCTTTTATATCAGTAAGGGTGTGGTTTGAAAAGAAGTACCACAAAATCTACAACCATTAATATAATTTAACGAGTTAAGTATATGTGTCTGCGGCGGTTTTGAAACACAAACGTTCAAAATACGTAACGCTGCGAGTCATATTTGTTATATTTTGCAAATTTAATCTTTCAGGCAAAATATAGTAAATATGGCGGAAGAAATGTGAAACGCTTAAAATTAATATTTTGACCGCCATAGCATTATAAATAATTTATCTTTCTGCCAAAATCAATTTTAAGATTTTAATTTCACCATTTCGATCTACTTCTAATTTCACTTCATCACCAGGTTCATATTCTTTCAACAAATCCGAATAATCTTTTAGAGTTGTTATTTCTTTACCATTAAGTTTTTTAATTATATCGCCTTTCATCAAACCGGCTTTAACTCCAGGAGAATCATCCATTACAGCACCAACTTTTACACCTTGTCCGGAATAAGTAAAATCGGGCATAGTACCGGTTGAAACTTTTCTACTTTTTTTCATACTGGGTTGTTTTGATTCAGCATTTTCACCACTTTTAATAGTTCCTGTAAAATTCATTGGTTCTATTCTTTCTGATAAATATTGTACAACCTCTTTGCCAATAGTTGCAACTTTAACCAATCCGTTTTTATCAATTTTTTCAATTGTATCAGATGGTTTATGATAATCAGCATTTGGTCCGCTAAATATTTGAATAGCCGGAATTCCTTTATTGATAAAAGAAATTTGGTCACTAGCATCAAGTTTTTGAGTTATCATTTCAGTAGCTATTCCGGTAGTATACTCAGTTCCCATAAAAATAAATTTCCATTCACGGGCAGTATTACCATTTAGTATCATTATCTTTTTGTTAAATAATCTTCCGACTGTATCAAAATTTAAGTTTGTAAAAATCTTTTCTGAAGGAAATTTTTTATAATTTTCTACAAAATATTTTGAGCCGACTAAACCAGCTTCTTCTGCACTAAAAGCAACAAAAATAATTGTTCTAGCAGGCTTAAAGGTTTTACCCATTGATTTAGCAAGCTCTAATAAAACTGAAACACCACTTGCATTATCATCGGCTCCGTTATGAATTTTTCCTTCATTTCCTTTCCGAACATCAGGCCATCCTAATCCTAAATGATCATAATGTGCAGATAAAACGAGCGCATCTTTTAATTCAGGATTTGTACCCGGAATAATTCCAATTATATTTTTTACTTTTAATATTCCTTTAACAGGAAATGATTTTTCAAATATTTGAAGATACGAACCATCATCATTTCCGGGAGCTAATCCATATTCCTCAAACTTTTTAATAATATAATCAGCAGCTAAATCAATTTCTTTAGAACCTAATTCACGTCCTTTTAGTTCATTTGATGCTAAAAATTCTATATGCTTCATCATTCTATTAGCAGAAAATGCAGGTGCTAATTTTGCTAAAGCTTTTCGTTTTTCATATTTAGGTTTAACGTTGGTTTCTGTTAAATTCTTTACAAGGGGAGAATTTATTACTTCCCATTGCCCTTTATGAATATTTGTTGGTTCTTCTCCTTCAAATGCCAAATAACTATATTTTCCGTAATGAGGTAGTTTTCTTAACAAACCCGGAACAGATTTTTCATTTTCAATTACAAGAAGTAAAACTCCCTTTTCTATATTTTTAGGATTCGAAAGTGCAATTAAAAAACTATTATTAGTTGTTGGTAATACTTTTTTATCTAATTTTATTGAATCAGCTTTTATAAAGGATTGATAGGTGTTTAGTTCACTTTCTACATTAGTTAATGCGGAATTTGTTTTACCTAATATCCAAACAGTTTTATCTTTTGGTAATTCATAAATATCATTTTGACTAAGCACTTCAAATTTGTCTTCTTTTCCTTTTATCCAACCATCTGTAAAATTTTTGTATAAATTATAGTTTATATCTGATTCATCCGGTAATATCATTACAGTTTTTTTAGAACCATAAGCTTTTGTAAATGCAGGAGGAGTTTCTTTTGTATCTAATCTTCTCATTAAGTCAAATTGAGGATCGATCAATATTTTCAATGGTTTATCTTTAACCTTTAGATTAAATTTTGCGATCTTATCATCAATTCTAAAAATTTTTCTATGAGTCCCATTTTTATCAACAATCACAATTGGAATATCCAATATAAACTTCTCATCTTTTTGAATTTGTTCAATGGTAAATTTAAGATCGTAAACATTACCCAATTTATTAATATTTACATCTTTCAGTTTAAGCTCTGGTGCTCCGGTTCTGTTTATCCATTGATCAAAAAACCAATTTAATTTTTCATTGGTTACATCTTCAAATGCTGTTTGAATGTTTTTGAAAGAAGCTTTCTTAAATTTGTTAGCTCTATTGAAAGACTGCATTGCTTTAACAAAATTTTCATCACCAACTTTTTGTCTAAGCATATGAAATACCATTAGTAATTTTCCGTAACCAATTGCTTCACTTGGGCTATCGTGTCTTGATAAAAATTTATTGAGTGGAAAGTCATTTTCTTCATTAACATAGTTTGTAAACTTTTGAAGAGTTGCTCTTCTGTATTCAACAGCTTGCTGGCGTTGTTCTTTTATTAAGTGATCAGCCATGTAAGCTGTTAAACCTTCGCACCAGTTACCGGAATCAAAATCTACATAAACACTATTTCCCCACCAATTATGTAAAAGCTCGTGAGGATATGATGAGTGTAAAATAAAAGGGAAACGAATTATCTTTTGTCCCAATAGTGTAAAGGAAGGCATTCCATATCCGGTTTCCCAAAAATTTTCTACAAGAGCAAATTTTGTATATGGAAAAGGACCAAGCAATTGCCTATACATTTCTAAGTATTGAGCTGTAGTTTCCAAATATTTATTTGCTAATCCTTCATCCGGAGTTCTTAAAAATGCAAACGCATCAACTGAACCAGCTGAATATTTATATTCGTTAAATTTAGCAGCAATTAAAAATATTTCCTCTTGTGGAGTTGGAGAATCCCAAGTATCAATATGCTTATTACCTTCAATTTTATCTTCAACTCTTTTACCTTGTGCAACCGTTTTCCATAATGATGGAAGTGTTGTTGTTAATTTGAAGGAAACCATTTCATTTTCAATTGTTGGAATCCAATATGTAGATCCGGCTAAATAAACTCCAATATTACTTATTATTCCAGGAGATTCACTAAATCCACGTTGGTAGTTTTCTTCACTTTGTTTAATTGGAGAATGAATTTTGCCACTATAATGAATTGAAAAATCTAAATCATTATTTTTGTCAAATCCGGTTATTCTGTATTGGTTTAGAGATAGCAAATTTTCTTTTCCAACATCGTCTCTATCCATGCCAACATCTTTAGCAGGAAATGAAGATTTTATAATTTCCAGTTTTAATTTTGAATCTAATAATTCTACTTTTAAGGCTTCATTAAGTTTAAACACAAATTCATCTTTTAGTATTTGTTTCTTAATTGTTATTTTATCAACAACATCAATAGTTGATTTTGCCGGATCAATTGTAACATCTAATGTGTGATGAACATTAATTTGTGCAAAAACCGAAAAGGTTAAAACTAGAATAAAAAATATTGTTCTTTTCATAATATATTGTTCCTTAAAACATTGCATTAGAATAGTCTATTTATCCGATGCTTATCTTATATAAATTTTAATTGAATTTTCTATTTCCATATATTTTTCTATAACTTGCTTTACTTCTTCAACAGTTACATTTTTAAGATCATTTAAAGATTTTTCATCATTTGTTATATCGCCATAAAAGTATTGTGAATAACCAAGATAATACCCTTGGTTAATGCTAGAAAGCCTTCTAAACATCATTCTACCTAAATACATATTTACAGATTTCTTAATTGCATTTGCTGTAACTTTATTTGAAAATTCTTTTGTAAAAAATGTAGGAAACTGCGGAACTAATTTTTCAACATTTTCCGGTCTTGTTCCCATCTTTATATAAAACATTGCTTTATTCTTAATTACATCAATTCCGGCAGACATTCTATAAGCTAGTCCTTGTTTTTCACGAATATCAAAAATTATTTCATCAGCTAATAAAAGTGATAGAACTTTTAATTTCGCAACTTCATTGGGTTGAATTTCTTTTTGAAATCCGTAATAAAGATATGATTGTTCACCATTTCCTTTCATATCAATTTCTTGAGGAGCAGTTAAATCTCTAAATCCATTTATATCTCCCAACTTATTAGTAGACGAAAATTTTTCTTCCCCAACAAAGGTTGAAAAATAATTTTTAATATTTTCATCTTTTTCCGGAGAAACCACAGAAATTACCATATTAGAAGGAACAAAGTATTCTTTTCCAAATTGAATTAGGTTTTCATAAGTCAATTCTGGTTTTTCATTCTCTATTGGTAATTTTTCATACAATGTTGATTTTAACTTTTCATCAAATAATTTTTTAGCAGCATTTCCCATTCCCATCATAGATAAACGATTTGATTTTTCTTGTGCTTTTTCAAATTCTTCTTTAGTCGGAATAAATGAAAGAAATTGATTGTTTAAAAAATCAATTGCCGATTTTATATCAGATGCTAAACCTTCTGCTCTTATATATCCAAATTCCGGACTTAAATAAATATTATCCATCGGAATAAAAGGATTATCGTTAACAGTATAAGTGAATCCAAACTTGTTGCTTATTTTTTGAACTTCCGGATTGTTCATTCTCTGACCAAATGCATCGTGCCAAATTTGAGCTGCATTTTTTCCAAATTTAGCTTCTAGTTCTGCTTTATTTTTGATTAAATAATGTATTGCCAATAAATCACTTCCAACAGCTTGTTTATTTATAATTTCTGCACTACCTTTTTGTTTTTTCAACAACTTGGCTTTTCGTTCATTTAAGTTTTTTACATTTGGGTTATTAGCTTTGGGATGTTGAATTATCGTAATATATTCTTGTGGGATCTTAAATTTCTTCAAATATTCCTCAGCTTCAAAATATCCATTCCCTGAATAAGATGATAAAATATCTTCTATTCCATATTCAGCAAAAACTGATGCGTTATAGATTCCGAACATATGAGGTTTTTCTATATTCTTTAAAAACCTAGTTCTTGCTTTTATTGATTCATTTAGAATTGTTTGACTAGAAATTTCTAATTTAGTCTTATATAATATTTCTAAAAATGAATTCTTAATGCTGTCATTTTTTTTATCGGAAGAAAAAGATAATGTAGCTTGAAGATAATTTTTAATTGGTGTTGCTCTTGTTGAAAAGTCTAAATCCTTAAGTTCTTTACCATACTTTTTAGATAATTCTTCTTTTATTTTTCTTTTTTTTACATCAAGAGCTAATTGTAACAATTCAATAGCTTCTAAATTATTAGGAGTTTCAATTTCAAAAAATAATTGTAGAAGGGTTTTTGTTCCTTTATAAAATCTATGAAATGTTTTGCCAACATTATTAGACTTAATTTTATTAAATCCAGTAAGAAACTCAGAATTAGTATTTTGTTTTACAACTTTTGGCTCATATTTTCCATAAAGTTCTTTTATGCTATTCAACATTTCTTCAGTATTAAAATTTCCTATTACACTTACAACCATATTATTTGGAACATAGTAGTTTTTATAAAAATTAAAAACATCATCTCGCTTCATATTTTTAATAGTTGAATACGTTCCCAAAGTTGGTAAAGAAAGTGCATGCCCATCAAAAATAACTGAAAGTATATTTCTTTCTATTTGCTCATTGGAACTTGCCAGACTTTTTGCAATTTCTTCTAGTACAATTCCTTTCTCTTTTTCAAATTTTTCATTTGGAAGAATGGAATCGAAAAGCATAGCAGATTGTAGTTTCATACCATCAATAATATTCTCTGCCGGAGCAACCATCATATAGTTTGTATAGTATTCTCCGGTATTTGCATTATTGTAGCCACCAATAATATCAGTAGAATCATACAATTCTTTTTGAGTTAATGTATTTGTTCCATTAAATAATAAATGTTCTAGCATATGACTCATTCCACTTGAAGCAAAATTTTCATAAGCTGATCCAACTTTAACTACTGTATTTATGCCAACCATTGGCAGTGCAGGTTTTTCAATTAATAAAATCTCCAATCCATTGTCTAAAACATGAACAGAAACTCCATTAGGTAAGAGTGTTATTTTATTTTTTGCAAAACTTAAAGTAAATGTATTTAATACGATAATAATGTAAAGCAACGTAATTTTTTTTAATGATTGCTTGAACATGGTAACTCCATTGTTATAATTAGTTTCAATAATAAATCTGAAAAAAGTGATGGTGTTATGTAAATTCGTTCTTATTATTTATAGAAAAAAATCTTAACGAATTAAATAAGAATGTCATTTTATTAGGAGGTTATTCATTTTTTCAGACATTCTAACTTAATAAAGTTTAATTAGCTTTTCTATACTTAACTTATTATTTATTAAATATGAATATTAAATTTTCTTGTCTTTGCTCATTTTGATCTATAATTTGCATAATAAATTTATAAATGTAACTATGATGAAATACTTCAAAATTATTTTAATTCTAAGTTTTATAATTTCTGTAGCTTCTTGTGATGAAGGAAATGATATTATCTTTGTTCCAGACGCAAAATTAATTTGGACAGGCGATTACGATCTTGATGGTTGTGGTTTTTTTGTAAAAACACATGGAAACGTGTATAAGCCTGAAAATGAAGGAATTATTCCACCTGAATATCGAGTAGATTCTTTAAGTATAACTGTTCAATTTATTGATTTGTTGTACAAAGTAGATTATAACTGTAATGGTATTGGTATTGATGGGGGAAAATCTGCAAAAGCAATTAAGTTACTTTATATGGATCCTAATGAAATATTACCTGATTAACCACCGGTTAATTGCACGTATGTTATAATCCATATTATTTGAGCAACTATAAACCAAGCAATTGCCGACATAAACCAAACAAGTATACAAGTTTTTTTTAGATTTTTTTTCGGTTCATTTTTCTTTAAAACTCTACAAATATAACTTACCATATAAATAAACATAGCAAGAAATAATATTTGCACAATTATAAGTATCGCATAATCAGAGGTGGTCAGTTCTCTCAACTTTTCATTTGTTATTTGTAATAGACTAAATATCATTTATTTATATATTTTAAAAATTATTAAAAACACAAATTACCATTTAATTGGATTTAAGTAAATATTTCCTTCAAATTCTTAAATATGACATTTACAGTTTTATTGATAGTTTGTTAAACTAATTTTTGTGGTTTTTCGATAATAAAACTATAAACAAGACTATTAATTTATATTATTAAGATCTTCATTTTACTAATTATAAAATTTTTTATAACGTAAATAAAATACTATAAAAGAAATAATATTTCCAATAGTCAGTATTAAATTAGATAAGAGTATTCGAATACTACTATAATTATGGTCAAAATCAATTTTTTTCATTCAATAAAAACTAAATTAATATTTTTAATTACAATTGTTATCTCTGCAATTGCACTTTTTCTATATTTGTACTTCCCTAATGAATTTGAGAAAAAACAACTTCATATTTTATTGGATAAAATAAATTCAATTGCTCATTTAAGCTCAAATACCGTAAAAGAGGCTCTATATTCGGATAACCCTGATGCTGCCGCTGAACAGATTCTTTCAATCATAAAAAACGAACCAATTCAATATCTTATTATTCATACAAATGATAATACCATTTTTTATCAGCATAATTTACCATTTGCAAAAATTTGTAATTATACTATAAATGGTAAAAATATCATTGCCTTAGATAATACGACATTAACGACAAACATTCTTGTAGACTATAATGGTAAAAAAATAGGAATGCTTTATTTGGGTTACTCAATACGAGACTTAAAAGTTCAAGTAAGAGAAATGCAGGCGAATATCGGAAAAGTAAGTTTCATAATCTTTATTGTTGGAGTCTTTTTTGTTTTTTATATAAGCTCTGCCATTATTAATCCACTACTAAAAATGGTTGATATAGTTGAAAAAATTAGAGGAGGAAACTTATCGCAAAGAGCTCCTATTATTCACAATGATGAAATTGGATATTTGGCAAAATCTTTTAACGCAATGGTTGAAAGAATAGAAGATACCAACGAAGAAATGGAAAGTATTAATAAAAGTCTTGAAAAAAGAGTTGTAGAAAGAACAAAAGAATTAGAAGCCAGTAAAGAAAAAGCCGAAGCTGCAGTTAGAATGAAAACCGAATTTTTAGCACAAATGTCTCATGAAATTAGAACACCAATTAATAGCATTTTAAGCTATACTCAACTTCTAAAATCTGAAACTTTCCATTCTGTTCCGGAAGACCTTCGTTTTAGTTTTGATATGATAAATAGTGGTGGCAGAAGACTAATTAGAACTGTTGACCTGATACTGAATATGTCTGAACTACAAACCGGAACTTACGAGGTTATTTTGGAGAACTGTAATATTGTAGAAGTATTAACTCAATTAGTTGGCGAATTTCAAACTACGGCTCAAACAAAAAATATAAATCTAATGCTAATAAACAGACTTGAAAAAAATGAAACTAATACTATTGTTGATATTTATACTGTAACACAAATTTTTGCTAATTTAATTGATAATGCAATAAAGTATACTATAGATGGTTCAATTGAAGTAGTGGCATACAAAACAAAAGAAAATCTTATTGCTGTAGATGTACAAGATACTGGAATTGGAATTTCGGATAAATTTCAAAAAACATTATTTGAACCATTTACGCAAGAAGAACAAGGTTATACAAGAAAATTTGAAGGAAACGGCTTGGGTATGGCTTTGGTTAAAGAATATTGTAAATTAAATAATGCTTCAATATCAGTTAAAAGTCAAAAAGATATTGGAAGTACTTTTTCTATTATATTCGAAAACACATTGAGCTAATACATTTCTGTTAAAGCAGAGACTGAAAAATCCAAAAATCATTCTCTTTTTCCTAATAACGATGCACTAAAGAAAATGTTATTCTTGGCTTACAGAGATTTATCTAAAAAATGAACTATGCCTATTAGAAATTAGGCTATTGTTTTATCTCATTTTTCTATTTATTTTAACGACAGATTTGAGGAGTTTTAATCAATGAAAAATTCCAGTTACATAAATTATTTTTCAGTCTCAACTAAAACAAGATTTTTATTTTTGATAGGGATTGTTTTTATCTGCTTAATAAAACTCTAATTTAAACTGTTTTCAATCAAACAAATTTTTTTTTGGAAAGCAGTATCTTTTAAATATGCATTATTTTTTTTATCTAAATTTGATAAATATAAATCAAGTTAATATGTGAACTAAAACGATTTTTTTTAACAAAGAAACCTAACACAAATTCTATATATTCAATTTCATAAAATCATATTCATCAAAAAGAACTTGTTTGTAAATATTTGTTATATCTTCTTTACTTATTTTGTTAAAATCTTCTTCCCTTGGGGTAATTAATAATCCCGCCATATCTACAGAAGCAGGACTAATTAATAGTTTGTCATCTCCAGCTAAAAAGTATTGTTTAGGTCGATGCTGTTTTCGTGGTATAACAAATAAATTCCAATTATTATCTTTGTAGAAACAAAATAAGTTTAAAAGAGGTTCTTCATCATTTTTATTAAATTCTTTTAGACTCTGCAAAAGCGAAAAAAATCTTTTGCTAATTTCATCTTTATTATTTGATTTAATTGAAACAAATCTAAAAGTATTTTGGGTAACAAATACAATTTTAGTACTTTCATTAGAATAAATTCTCTTTCCCATTTCGATAAGTGCTGAATAATATTCTTCTAAAGGAGTTGAATTTTTCAATCCGGCTTGAAAATGAAGATGATCTGGGGCAGAAGCACCACATTTAGGACCGTTATAAAAGACAAAATAATTATGTCTTAGTTCATAACTAATTTTAAGTAAATCTTCAAAAGCATCATTAATATTTTGTGGTATATGCAAATTATGCGGAATAGTTAAATGCTCTTTAAATATTGGATAGGGATTACATAGAATTGTGTATTTATCGTATAAATTAATACCTTTTTGTTCTTTAGGCAAACTTTCAGCACATAAAAAACATTTTCTATTCTCAATAGATTTTTTATCAACCTTAGCAGAAGAGGAGATGATTCTGGAAGGATTAAATTGAATTTTAATTTTATTGCTATCAATAATAAATTCTTTAGTCTTTACATTATTTAAAGCATTAAAATTATTTTGTACTAAGTTCCAATTACTTTGCTGATGTTTAAGTAAGGATTTAGCCTTTTCTGAACTATTTTCAACAGATCCAAACTTTTTAAGCTCTGAATCCGAAATGTATTTATCAACCATCTTAGGAAATTAATATTTGTTAGTAAATGAGAAACTACATTTCTATTTTAGCAATCATATCTTTAGAAATTACAGAAAAGGTAATTTTAATTCAATCTTAAAATCTTATCTCCAAAAACAAAAATGTAATTTTAATTATCGAGTGCGTTTTTATTTTGTCTGGCTATTACTTCAAGAGTTCTTATTCTATCTTTGTAAAAATTATTTGCATTAAGTTTTTCAACATCCAAAGCAGAATCAGAATTTCCTTCCCATCTTCTACAAAGATAAATAGGATCGTAAATTCTGCCTATTTGATAGTTTCTTGATATTTCTAATCCAACTGCATAATCTTCGCCGTAACTTACATTTGGTATTTTTATTTCTCTTAATACGGGTGTATAAAATGCACGTGGAGCACCTAAACCGTTTATTCTTATAGCATTATTTCTTCCATTATCCGGTGTCCATTCTTTGTGGTCAATAAGTCCGGGTGGAATTTCATTTAATTGAAAATCTGTGAGGTTATAAGAACCAATTACCATAGCACATTTTTCTTCATAAAATTTATCTACAATTTTTTGTACTGTGCTTTCGTCAAAATATAAATCATCACTATCTAATTGAATTGCAAAACGTCCGCAATTATTGTGCATAAGTCCTTCATTCCAACATCCACCAATTTGTAAATCTTTTCTTTTAGGAATTATATGAATTAACTTATCGCTCTTCTCAGCAAATTTAGAAATTATTTCAGTAGTTCCATCATTCGAATGATTATCAACCACAATTAAATTATACTTAAATGATGCTTTTTGTTTCAGTACCGATTCTATTGCATCTCCAATGGTTTTAACTCTATTTCTTACCGGAATTATTACAGAAGCCTCATATTCAAAATCTTTATCTTCAATTTTAATTTCTTCAAATTTTGGTTCTAAATATGCACCTATTTTTTTTAAATGTTTAGTAACAACTTTTTCCTTTTCTAATTGATTTAGTTTATTCTTAGGATCAACATAATCGAATAATTTTTCACCTGATTTCCGTAGATCCGGCTCTTTTGCTGTATATAAGAATTCAGGAAGCCTTAAAATTGGATAATTTCTAGAAATTGACAACCACATTTCATATAATCCGGCAGCATTAAAATCGTCAGAAAATTCTTCAACTGCTTTTTTTAGAGCTTTGGTTTTAATAAAAAGAACCGGTCCAAAATTAAAATCATCTCTAAGACTGCCTAATTGTAAATCAATAACAGGATGTTTAGAAATTTTATCATCTTTAATTTCGTAGTAATTGGAATATAAAATTCCAGCTCCTGTACTATTCGCAACATTTGCAAATCTTTCTAAACTATAATTTCCAAACTCAATAGAAGTTTCTTTAGTTATAAGAATTGTATATTCTGCTTCAGTTTTTGCAACAATATCTCTCATGGTTTTAGAAGAAGAAATATTTTCGATATAAATACTTGCAGGATCGTTATTTGTCTTGTTTATTAGATCCAATGAATAAATTTTATTTACTAAGTAATTACCATTAAAAGATTTTATTGTTTTATCAAATGTTTCTGTATCAAAATTTGGAATAAAAATATCTATTTTGGGCATTTGCTGAAGCTCCGATTTATTTTTTATAAATAATTCTTTTAAATATCTAAAAAAGATTTTCTTTGTAGCTAAAATAAAATTTAGTTTTGGACATCAAAAGTAAAATAAATCATTTTAAATAAACTACCCAAAAAGTATTTTTATATATTTTTTTAACTTATTATATTATTAAACTATTTTTTATAAATAATCATTATGTATTCATTAAACTAAAGAGGAATTAGTATGAAAAAAGTATTACTAATACTTGTTTTATTATTTTTTGTTTCATCAATTAATTTTGCACAATTTACAGACGGTAAAAGTTATGTTGGACCTTCCGTGTCAGTTGGTTTTTCAGGTTGGGGTGTTGGTTTTGGTGCAGATTATGAATAT
>PDWI01005361.1_pt1 | contig 16612 bp, 14 predicted proteins | sample 1430891 | NCBI WGS metagenome assembly PDWI01 (sample SAMN01162508, study PRJNA174530) | Oral metagenome, whole genome shotgun sequencing project. | biome: Marine environment; feature: Marine mammal; material: Swab sample of the gingival sulcus; isolation source: swab sample of gingival sulcus...
CCAGACCACATGCCGTAAAATTTACTTTATTGTTGTCTTCAATTTTATTATGAAAAAAAATAAGAGTAAAACAAAGTACAAAATTAAATTTAGACAGGCAAATATACACAAAAAGACTAATTATAAATGGATATTAACAATTTCTATTATTACATTTTTTAGTGCAATAATTATAGGCTACTTCTCCTTGGTCCTTATGGATATAGTAAATGTAGTAGCCGCTTTCATAATTCTGTTTTTGATAGTGTTTTTGGGCATATTCTTTGATGCTATGGGTATAGCTGTAACTGCAGCTAATGAGACGCCTTTTCATTCTATGGCTTCGGCTAAGATTGCAGGTTCAAAACAAAGTATAATGATAATAAGAAATGCCAGTAGCTTTGCCAATTTTTTTAATGACGTTATTGGAGATATTGCTGGTATAATATCAGGTTCTGCTTCAGCGGCGATTATTTTAAAAATTAATATCTCTCCTTCTATATCTACTACACTAGTTAGCATATTGCTTACTGCCATTATTGCAGCTATAACAATTGGTGGAAAAGGATTAGGAAAAGAGATAGCCATTAAACATTCGAATTACATAGTTTATCAAATAGGTAAAATTTTGTATTTTTTCAAAAGAACATGAGGCAAAAATGATACTAGACCATATTAACGACGCAAAAGATGTAAAAAAACTAAATATAAAAGAGTTAAATATTCTTAAAGACGAAATTAGAAGGTATTTGACTGAAACCGTTGAGAAAACTGGTGGACATTTAGCTTCTAATTTGGGTGTGGTTGAACTGACTATTGCCTTGCATTATGTTTTTAATTCACCTAAGGATAAATTAATCTTTGATGTTGGACATCAGTCTTATGTGCATAAGATTTTGACTGGCAGGAAAGAGCAAATGAAAACATTGAGGAAAAAAGGCGGAATTAGTGGCTTCAATAAAAGAAGCGAAAGTGAACATGACCATTTTGGTGTTGGGCATAGTTCTACTTCAATTTCAGCTGCGCTAGGATTTTATCATTCTAATTTAATAAGGGGTGAGAATAAACATGTCGTTTCAATAATTGGTGATGGTGCATTAACTGCTGGAATAGCCTTTGAAGGTTTAAATAATGCTGGGAATTTAGAAAAGAATTTTATTGTTATTTTAAATGATAATAATATGTCTATCGACCCAAATGTTGGGGCAGTTTCATTTTATCTTGATAAAATTAGGACAGCTCATAATTATCAGACTGCAAAAAATGATATAGCCAAAACTCTTGATAAGATACCAGTAATTGGAAGTCCAATAAAGAGGGCTGCAAAGGACTTTAAATCTGCAGTTAAGCAAGTTGTTATTCCAGGTATGATATTTGAAGAAATGGGATATACTTACTTAGGGCCTATAGATGGTCATAATATAAAGCATCTAATAACAGTTTTAAGGCAAGCCAAAACTATAGATGGTCCTGTTTTAGTTCATATTCGAACAGTTAAGGGTAAGGGTCATGTTTTGGCTGAAAAAAGCCCTGATAGATATCATGGAATTAAACCAATAAATTCAGATGATAAAAAAGATCAGACTTATGGAAATATACTGAACCAAAAACTCATGGAATATAAAGAAGATGGCAATAATATAGTAGCAATTTCTGCGGCTATGCCAAGTGGAACGGGCTTATCTGAGTTTGCAGCAAAGTATAAAAAATCTTTTTTTGATGTTGGTATTGCTGAGCAGCATGCTGTTACCTTTGCTGCAGCACTAGCTTTGGATGGAATAAAGCCCTATGTTGCTATTTATTCTACTTTTCTACAAAGAGCGTATGACCAAATACTTCATGATGTTTGTATACAAAAAGCTCCTGTTGTATTTTTATTAGATAGGGCAGGGATAGTTGGTGAAGATGGAGAAACGCACAATGGAGATTTTGATTTATCTTATTTAAGCCATATGCCAAATATGAGGATATTAGCACCTCGTGATGGAGAGATGTTTAAGCAAATGTTAGATTATGCTAGGAACTTTAATAGAGGACCGATAGCTATAAGATATCCTAAGGGAGAAGTAAAAGAACTTGGATATAAGGTTCCAGATAATCTTTTTGGTTGCTCTCAAATACTAAAAAAAGGTGAAAAGATAGCGATATTGGGCGTTGGTTCAATGGTAGGTTTAGCGCTTGATATATCAGAGCAAGAAGGGCTAGAAAATATTACTGTAGCAGATGGTGTTTTTGTTAAACCATTGGACTATTGTTTAATAAATAAAATAGCAGATACCCATGAACATTTGATAATATTAGAAGAGAATTCTATAATAGGCGGGTATGGAAGTGCTGTGTTAGCTTATTTGAATACTACTGAATACGATATAAAAATACATCCATTTGGTATTCCGGATAAATTTGTAAATCATGGTAGCAGGAGTGAGATGCTTGAGGAATTAGGATTGGATGTCGAACACTTGAGTGATTATATAAGAGATTTGTATTATGAGTAATGAAAAAAAAAGAATAGATATTTTACTTGTTGAGAAAGGTCTTGCAAGTACCAGAGAAAAAGCAAAGAGGATTATAATGTCAGGGGTTGTATTTATTGACAACGAAAGAGTTGATAAGGTAGGTGCTAAGGTAGATGTTAATAAGGAAATTGAAATAAAAGGTAACACGCAAAGATATGTAAGTAGAGGTGGGTATAAGTTAGAAAAAGCTATCGATACTTTTGTCTTAGATTTAGAGAATAATGTTTGTATTGATATAGGTTCTTCGACCGGAGGGTTCACTGACTGTATGTTGCAAAATGGAGCGAAAAAGGTTTTTGCAATAGATGTTGGACGTGGACAGTTGGATTGGGGACTTAGGAATAATCCCAAAGTTGTTTCTATGGAAAAGACTAATATTAGGTACGTAAAAGAAGAGGATTTGGGAGAAAAAGCAGATTTTATTTCTGTTGACGTATCGTTTATAAGTCTTAAACTTGTTTTGCCAGTTTTAAAAACCCTTCTTAAAGATGGTGGGAAGAGCGTTGTTCTTATAAAACCACAGTTTGAAGCTGGGAGAGAAAATGTTGGTAAAAATGGCGTAGTTAAGGATTTAAAGGTTCATTATGAAGTTAGCAAGATGATAGTTGACTTTGTAAAAGGGCTTGAACTTAATTTTTTAGGATTTACACATTCACCAATAAAAGGACCTAAAGGAAATAGAGAATATTTATTGTTTTTTGAAAATGCAAACTTTGAAAAATTTCCACCTGAAGAAAAAGTATATAATTTAATTTTAAAGGTAGTAAATGCCTCACATGAGAATTTATAATGATTAATAATATTTATTTAATAACAAATAATGAAAAAGATACAGGTCTAAAATTTACTAGAGAATTAATAAAATTTTTGAATGATAATAATAAATCCGTTTATATGGAAAGATATGATGTATTTAATTCTGAAAATGTTTCAATAGCAAAGATTGAAGACTTAAATAATATAGATTTAGCAATTGTTCTTGGTGGTGATGGAACGATTATTCATGCATCAAAGAGACTTGTTGAAAAGGGGATTCCTCTTGTTGGGATAAATCTTGGTAGTCTAGGTTTTTTAGCTGATATTGAGCAGGAAAAATATAAGGAAAAATTAATAGAGATTTTTAGAGGGGATTTTATTACTATTGACAGAGGTATGCTAAGAGCAGAAGTTGTAGACTCGAAAACTGGAGAGGTTTTATTTTCTGCAGATGGACTTAATGATGTAGTAATTGCAAGAGAAGGCATTTCTCATATGCTTGCATTCTCTGTCTATGTAAACAAGTCATTTATGAATGACTATTCAGCAGATGGGGTTATTATTTCCACTTCGGTAGGTTCTACAGCATATAATTTATCTGCTGGTGGACCGATACTAGCGCCAAATAGTAGAGCGACTGTTATAACACCAATATGTCCACATTCTTTGGCAGATAGAAGCATTGTATTAAATAATGGAGATGAAATTAAGATAGATTTTGAAAACAATAGAACAGCTTGGAGGACGGGCGTTATAGTAGCGATAGATGGTGCAAAAAGTTTTGAATTGAGTGTTGGTCAACATGTTGAAATAAAAAAATCAAAATATGTTACCACTTTAGTTAAAGTTGGAGATTATGATTTTTATAAATCGCTTAGGTATAAATTAAAAAAGTATTAATATGGAGAACTTATGAAATTAGAAAGACAATCCAAGATTATTGAGTTAATAACAAAAAACGATATTGAGACACAAGAGGAGTTAGCAAAAAAGCTTATTGAGAGTGGATTTGATGTAACACAGGCGACTATTAGTCGTGATATTAGGGAATTGAAAATAGTAAAGTCTGTCAATGATAAAGGCAAAAATAGGTATACTATTATTCTTGGAAAAGAAGAACACTTAAATGATAGGCTGATTCAGGTTCTTAAAGCTGGTTATGTAAATGCAATACTAGCAGAACAGCTTATAATAATTAAAACAACAACAGGAATGGCAATGGGTGTTGCAACAGCCATAGACAATATGATGGTTGAAGGCGCTATAGGATGTATTGCAGGAGATGATACAATATTCTTAGCGACACGCTCAAAAGAGGATGCAGTTTCTTGTTTATCAGCTATAAAGAAGATATTAAATATGTAGTGATACTTCATTAAAATTGGAGGCTTAAATGATTAGAGAAGTACACATTAAAAACTTTGCACTAATAGATGACTTAACAGTTCCATTTTATAATGGACTTAATATAATGACAGGTGAAACTGGGGCAGGAAAGTCTATTATTATAGGAGCTATGAATGCCCTAGGTGGTGAAAGAATTAGTACCGATGTGATATACACTGGTGCTGATTTTGCATATGTAGAAATAAGTTTTGATAACTTAGAAAAAACTGATTTGCTGATTAGAGAGTACGAAATCAGCAAATGTGATTTTCTTGTTTTAAGTAGGAAAATCATGTCGAGTGGTAGGAGTGTATATAAGATAAATGGGGAAAAAGTTTCTGCAAAAATAATGAAACAGTTTTTTTCTTTGCTCGTAGACATTCATTCGCAGAGGGAACACCATTTACTTCTAAAAAAAGATCAAACAGATTTAATTAATTTATTCTTAGATGATGAGGCTAAAACTTTACTAGCAGATTATAATGAATATTATCAAGAATTAATTGGCATTAATAAAAAATTACGAATTGATGGGGATTTAGAATTTTCAATGAGAGAAGCTGATTTACTTAGCTTTGAAATTGATGAAATTTTAGAAATGTCATTACTAGAAAATGAGGATAAAGACTTAGAAGAAGAATTCGAGATATTAAATAACGGAAAATTGATTTTGGATTCTGTATATGATTCTATAAATGTAATTGAGGGTGAGGACTTAGGAGTAAATGAGCGTTTTTCTAAGGTAGTATCATCGTTAGAAAAATTAGAGACATTTTCTACTGAACTTTCAGGTATGTATGAATCATCAGTTGAAATTCAAGAACTTTTACACGAATTAAATCGTTCGTTGATGAGCTTCTCTGAAAGTTTTGATTTAGATGATGAGAGGTTAGCTGAGATAGAAGATAGGCTTGGTGAAATAAATAAATTAAAAAGCAAGTATAAAAGTGATGTTAATGGTATACTTATTCTTTTAAATGAAAAGCAAGAGCGATATGACTATATAATGAATTTTAAAAAGGATATGGAAGTTTTTGAGAAAAAGAAAAAAGAAATTATTTTAAAACTTGAAGATATTGCAAGTAAGCTTTCTATTAAGAGAAAAGAAACAGGGGATAAACTTGCTAGAAAAATTGAGCTTGTTCTAAAAGATTTGAATTTAAGTGATTGTAGCTTAGATATTAGAGTCAATCCAAGTGAAAATCTTAATTTAAATGGCAAAGATGTTGTCAGTATTTATATTTCAACTAATAAAAATGAACCTTTTAAGCATATTTATGATATTGCTTCTGGTGGTGAAATTTCTAGGATAATGCTCGCTATTAAGACTGTTATTTCTAGTGAGGTAAATGATTTTACCTTAGTTTTTGATGAAATAGATAGTGGAATTAGTGGCAGAACTGCTCAAAAAGTAGCGGAAAAAATGAATGATATAGCAGGTAATTCGCAAATAATTTGCATTACCCATCTAGCTCAGATAGCTGCTATTGGTGATAGACATTTTTATATAAGTAAAGAGGATAAGGGCGATAGAGTTTCATCGACAATAAACGAGATAAAATGTGAATCTGTCGAAGAGGAGATTGCTAGACTTATTGCCGGTGTAGAAATAAATGATACTACTTTAAATGCGGCGAGGGATATGCTAAGACAGTCAAGGAATTATAAGAAAAGAGTAGAAAATGGCATTTGATGGGACTTTAGTTTCTGCAATAGTGCATGAATTAAATGAAAAATTATTAAACGGAAAAGTAAACAAGGTAAACAATCCTGAAAAGGATGAGATAACCTTCAACATAAGAAGTAATAGGACAAATTATAAGCTTGTTTTATCAATTTTGGCTAATATGCCAAAGGTAAATATTACGACAAAAAACAAGGTGAATCCACTAAAAGCGAGTGGTTTTTTAATGCTTTTGAGGAAGCAATTAGTCGGTGCGACAATTATTAAAATCTCTCAACCTGACTTTGAGCGAATTATTGAGTTTCGTTTCAGAAATTTAGATGAACTTGGCGAAACTATTGAGAGAAGTATTATTATTGAGATGATGGGGCGACACTCTAATATTATTTTTGTTGATGAAAAAGGTGAGATAATAGATGCTATAAAGAGAATTGGATTAAATGTTAGCTCGGTTCGTGAGGTTTTTCCTAAGAGGGATTATATAAAACCTTTATCTGATAAGCTCAATCCGCTTGAGATTACTTTTGATGAGTTCAAGGCTTTGGAGCACAGTGATATTACCAATATTGACTTTATAAAAAAATATTTTAATGGAATTTCTTTCGATAGTGCTAGTGAGATATGTTTTTTAGCAGAGTGTGTAGCAGATGATAAGTTGGATGATATAGGTAAGCTTTATGAAGGGTTTAAAAGATATTTTGATAAGATAAAATTTGGAGATTTTTCACATTCTATTTATGAATTTAACGGTAAAAAGATTATTTCTGCTAGTGAATTAAGTTTTTTAAATATTAGTCCTATTGATAAATTTGAAAGTGTGAGTGAGCTTATTGAGGCTTTTTATGACAGGAGAGAGGTTTCGTCTAGGATAAATCAGAAATCACATGACCTAAAAAAACTTGTCAATACAAATCTTGAGCGTTGTTATAAAAAACTTGCTATTCAAAATAACATTATTAAAGATAGTAAAGATAGGGAAAAGTTAAAGCTATATGGAGAGCTACTTTTTGCAAATCTTTATAGCATAAAAAAGGGTGATAAAAAGGTTACTCTTTTAAATTATAATGATGGAAATAAGGAAGTTACCATAAATTTAGATGAGCATAAGACACCTGTAGAGAATGCGAATAGGTATCTAGCTAAGTATAATAAGAAAAAAAGGGCGCTTGTTGCTTCAAAAGAACAGTTAGAGCTTACTAAAAAAGAGATAGCATACCTTGAATCTGTAAAATATTCAATAGAACATTCTTTGAAAGAGGAAGAACTGATTGATATTAGAAAGGAATTGGTTGCTAGTGGATATGTTCGAAAGCGAGCTGGTAAGGGTAAAAAGGCTCTAGCAAAATCAAAGCCTCACCATTTTGTAACGGAAGATGATTTTCATATTTATGTTGGAAAAAATAATATTCAAAACGATATGCTAATTACTGAGATGGGAAAGAGAGATGATATGTGGTTTCATATTAAAACGGAGACTGGTTCCCACGTGCTTTTGGTAAATGATGGTAGAGAATTTCCAGATGAAGTTTATGAAATAGCAGCAGCGGCAGCGGCGTATTATTCGACAGCAGGCTCAAGTAGCAAGGCAGAGGTTGATTATACTTTGCTTAAAAATATAAAGAGACCTAATGGTTCAGTGCCTGGTTACGTAGTATATTATACTAATTATTCAATGACAATAAAGCCGTCAATAGATAAGTTGACTAGAATAGAATAGAATAGAGGAGATGAAAATGGATAAAAAGAAATTAAATCAATATGCAAAGGTATTGCTGAAGGGTGGTCTACACTTACAAGAAGGTGAAAAAATACTTATTTCACTTAATGAGCATTCTCTTGTTTTAGCTAGAGAAATAGCTAAGGTCGCTTATGAAATGGGGGCAGAGGATGTAATTTTTGATTTTAATGATGATGTGCTTAAAAAGACGTTTTTTACTTATGCAAATAAGGAAGCGCTTGAGTATATAAATGAGAGTAAGCTGGATTATATGCACAAGTTGTTGGATAATGGCTATCACAGGATAGCTCTAGTTGCCAATGACCCTTATCTTTTGAAAGATATAGACAGTGCAGTGCTAAAGGATGTTAATCAAAGATATGCGAAGGCTTCACGTCCTCTAATGACCAGAGTTATGAATAATGAAGTTAAGTGGTTAGTTGCAGCATCTAGTTCAGAAGTTTGGGCAAAGGCTGTATTCGGAGATGTTGAAGACGCTTATGAAAAGCTATGGGAAGCTATTTTCGATGCTTGTAGAATCAACACGGATGACCCTGTAAGAAGATGGAAAGAGCATGAAGAAACTTTAAAAGTACATGAGAAGTTTTTGAATGAGAATGAATTTGAGTATCTTCACTACGAGGGTGATGGAACTGATTTGAAGGTCTATCTTGTAGAGAATCATATTTGGGTAGGTGGTAGTGCTTACACTAAAGATGGGAAGATTTTTAACGCTAATGTACCTACCGAAGAAGTATTTTCTATGCCTCACGCTAGAAAGGTAGATGGAAAATTAAGAAGTACAAAGCCACTTGTATATATGGGAAATATAATTGATGGAATGGACTTCGTTTTTGAAAATGGTAAGGTAGTAGAGTACAATGCGAAAGTAGGAAAAGAGACTTTAGACATAATTATGACAGCTGATGAAAATTCTGTAAGACTTGGAGAGGTAGCTATTGTTGGAGATGACTCAGCTATTTCAAATACTGGAATTCTTTTCAAAGAGACTCTATACGATGAGAATGCTTCTTGCCACTTTGCATTTGGTAACGCTTATGGAGAAAATGTTGTAAATGGTCATGAGCTTAGTAGCGAGCAAAAGGTAGAAATTGGAATGAATGAAAGTAATATTCACGTTGACTTTATGGTTGGCGGTCCAAGTCTAAGTATTACTGGATATAAAAAAGATGGAACAGCAGTGGCTATATTAAGAGATGGGAATTGGGTAGTATGATAAAGGTAATGTTTGTATGCTATGGTAATATTTGTAGAAGCACTATGGCAGAGTTTGTATTTAAATCAATGGTAAAAGAAATGAACTTAGACATAGAAGTTGCATCTTCTGGAACAAGCACAGAAGAGTTAGGTAACGACACCTACTACCTAACAAAGGCGATTTTAGATGAGCACGGTATACCTTATACTGAAAGAAGAGCAGTTCAAATAACAAAAAAAGACTATGATTACTTTGATTACATAATATGTATGGATAGAATGAACAAGAGAAATTTAGTCAGAATGTTTGGGGATGCAGAGAGTAAGATAAGCCTGCTAATGGATTACACAGACAAAGGTGGAGAAGTAGCAGACCCTTGGTATACAAGAGACTTCGAAACAACGTATAAGGATATCAAAGCGGGACTAGATGGATTTGTAAAAGAAGTAATAAAGAAATAAAAGATTAAGGTGCTCAGTGTAAACTGGGTATCTTTTTTCTATACCCTGAAATCCGATGTGCCCATTATTTTATATAAATATATTCGTTTAAATAATCCATATAGTATTAACACATCGGATTTCATTATTATTATATTGTATTCTAGCAAGATACAAATAATTTAATTATAAAAATACCTAATATGCCCTTGAATAAAAGCTGTTTTTGTAGGATAATAAAAGGTAAGAAAATGAACACCTAGTGTTTATATTCAATTAGCCGTATCAAGTGCGTATAAAAAATGAACGGCTTGGAGGGTCGATTGATTTCATTTATTAAAGGTATACTTAACGAAGTTTGTGAAAACTATATAGTTGTTGAAACTGATTATTTTGGATATGAAATATTTGTACCCACAACAGTTTTGAATAATCTACCAAGCATTGGAGAAGAAATTAAAATATATACTTTTTTTCAGCCACGGGAAGATGCCTTCAATGTTTATGGTTTTCTAGAAAAAGAAGACAAAGAAATTTTCAAAAAACTTTTAACTGTTAATGGAATCGGAGCCAAAGGAGCTTTGGCTATACTATCAGTTTTATCAGTATCGGATTTGAAACTTGCTATAAGCACTGATGATTTTGCTTCTATAAGTAGAGCTCAAGGAGTAGGGAAGAAAACTGCTCAAAAGGTAGTGTTGGAATTAAAGGATAAGATTTCTTTTGACTTGCCTAATGCAGAAGTACACACTATTGTTAGTAATGACAATACAGATGAGGCATTAGCGGCTCTTATTAGTCTGGGATACAGCAATTATGAAGCGAAAAAGGCTATTAGTAAATGCGATAGTACAAGTAGTACAGAAGAAATAATAAAACATTCGCTTAAACAACTCTCAATTATTTAACTAGAAACAGGAATATAAAATGGATAGAAATAGCATTATAAAAACTGAGGTTACTGTTGAAGATGTAAGTAATGAGCTGAATCTAAGGCCTAAGTATTTTAAAAATTATATCGGTCAGACCAAGGTAAAAGAAAATATCAAAATATATATAGAAGCAGCTTTAAAAAGGAATGAATCCTTAGACCATATGTTACTTTACGGTCCGCCAGGGCTTGGTAAGACGACCCTTGCTAATATAATAGCAAATGAGATGGGAGTTAACGTTAAAGTAACTTCTGGACCTGCAATAGAAAAGCCTGGAGACATGGCTGCTATTCTTAATAATCTTTCTAGTGGTGATATCTTGTTTATAGATGAGATTCATAGAATGAGTAGACAGGTTGAAGAAGTTATGTATCCTGCAATGGAAGATTATGCTATAGATATTTTAGTTGGTAAAGGGCCTACAGCAAGGTCTATTAGAATAGACTTACCAAAGTTCACATTAATTGGAGCGACTACGAGGGTTGGACTTCTTTCATCTCCATTAAGAGATAGGTTTGGAGTAATTGCTAAATTAAATTTTTACTCTAGGGAAGAACTTACGACGATAGTAAAAAAATCTGCAAAAGTTTTGGATGTAATTATTGATGAGGATGGTGCTAGTGAGATAGCTAGACGTTCTAGAGGGACACCAAGATTAGCTAATAGATTACTAAAGAGGGTTAGAGATTTTGCGGATGTAAAATATGACGGAATAATAAGTAAAGAAGTGGCTATGTATGCCCTTGATGCATTAGAAGTTGACAAGAATGGTCTCGATGCAAGCGATAGAAAAATACTAAAAACGCTTATAGAAAAATATGATGGTGGGCCAGTTGGACTTGATACTATTGCTGTTACTATAGGTGAATCTACTGATGCTATTGAAGATGTATATGAGCCGTATCTCATACAGCTCGGCTTTATAAATAGAACGCCTAGAGGTAGAGTTGTTAGCAAATATTGCTATGATGAGTTAGGATATGATTATAAAGGCTTAAAGGGTGTAAAGAATGGATAGGACGTTAAATGTATTGTTAACAGTTGAAAATGAAGAGAGTATAAGCCAGAGACAACTATGTAAAAAAGTTGGTTGTTCACTTGGAACAATTAATAAAATGCTTGTTAAACTGGTAGAGAATGAGGAAATCGTTGTAAGACATGAGAATAACAATGATTATTTTTATAAGCTAACTAATAAAGGTAGGGAGCGAAAGGCAATGCTCATGCATTCTTTTATACTGGAGAGTTTTGATTTGATTTCTGAAACGAAAAAGAGAATAAAAACAAGAGTTGAAGAAATTATTTTGGCAGGAATCAAGGAATTCTATTTATTCGGAGAAAAAAATGATATTTACAGAATAACAAAGATGACAATTATGGAACTAAAAAGAGACCATGATATAAATTATTCCGTAATTGAGAATGAAAGCGAGATAAAAAGCAGTGGAAGTTATTGTATCCTTAGATGGGATAAGAAGAATTTTAAAGGTCATAAACATTCGATTAATGTTTTAATGTTATAGGAGGCAATATGGATAAGAAGAATACTACTAACGTCTTGATTGATGGACATGTTTACGCTTTGTCTGGTGTAGAAAGCGAAGACTATATACAAAGGGTTGCTCTTTATATAAATAACAAGTTAAAAGAAGTAAGAGCAGGTCAAAATACTCAGCTTTTAAACTCTAAGCTTTTAAATGTTTTACTAGCTATTAATATAGCGGATGACCTTTATAAAGAAAAGGATTTAGTTGCTGAAAGAGAAGTAGATATAAAAGAGTTAAAAAAACAAATAGAGTTTATGAGTGAAGAGATTAGTGCTTTTGCTGAGGTTAAAAATGAGTATGAAGAAAAAATTGATTACTTAGAGACAAAGGTAGAGCAGTATAAAAAAGAACTAGATGAATATATAGAAATATTTGATAAGGAATAATAGAATAGTTAATTATGAATAAACCGGAAATACTTGCTCCTGCTGGAGATAGAGATGCACTAATAGCAGCAATTAATGCTGGTTGTGATGCTATTTATTTAGGGTATAGTAAATTTTCTGCTAGAGCTGGTGCAAAAAATTTTGATAGTGAAGAACTAAGATGGGCGATTAGTTATGCCCATCTTTTAGATGTCAAAATTTATTTAACAATAAATACAATAATAAAAAATAATGAAATTGCTGAGCTTATAGAAGTTGTAGGCGAATGTATTAAAATAGGAGTAGACGCTTTTATCATCCAAGATATTGGCGTTTTATCTATCTTGAAGAAAATATATCCAAAAATAGTTTTGCATAGTAGTACTCAAATGAATATACACAGCTCTTATGGGGGGAAGTACGTTAAAAATTTGGGTATTGAAAGACTAATACTTGCTAGAGAATTAAGGTTGGATGAGATATCATATATCAAAAAAGCGTGTCAGATGGAAGTAGAAACCTTTGTTCATGGTGCGCTTTGTTATTCTTATTCAGGACAGTGTTTAATGAGCAGTAGTCTTGGAGACAGAAGTGGTAACAGAGGTAGTTGTGCTCAACCATGTAGGCTTAAATATACAACAGAAAATAGGGATGGATATGTTCTTAGTTTAAAAGATTTATCATCAATTGATATATTAGAAAAGCTTGTAGAAATTGGTGTAGATAGTATCAAAATAGAAGGTAGGGTTAAGACATCAGATTATGTTTACCAAGTAATTTCAATGTATAGAAAGTATCTTGATAAGACTATGATTAAAGGAAAAACAAAAATTACGCCAAAAGATTATGAGAGCATACTTCAGGTGTATAATCGTGGTGAGTTTTCTACTGGTTTTTATGAAAAACACAATGATAAGTCACTCATAGGAAGAGATAGACCAAAGCATCAAGGGGTTGTAGCTGGTAAGGTTACAAAGATAAAGGGTAAAAAATCCTTCGTCACTTTAAGTAAGAAGATAAACAGGGGTGATCGTTTAGAATTTATAGCAAATAATAGGATTAACACGATAACTGCTAATGAGGATTGTGACAGAACCTTTGTTATTAATGGTATTTCAAAAATAGGTTCTGAACTTAGGAAGCTAGGAGATTCAAAATTAGTAGAAGAAATAAAAGGTAAGATTTATGTTCAAAAAATAAACATTGATATTGAGGTCAGTTTAAAATTAGGACATATGAGCAAGATTGTCGTTAGTAGAGGTGATGAGCTTGTAACTACCTATGGAGATCTTGTTAGTGAGGCTAAGAGTATGCCTATTAGCTATGAAAAGGTTTATAATAAGGTAAATAAGACAATGGATTATCCATTTAATATAAATAGCCTAGTTATTGACATGGATGATAATATTTTTATGCCAATGAGTAAGATAAATGAGCTCAGAAGAAAGGGACTTGAGGCATTTTTTACAAGAGAAAAAGAGCTTAAGAAGGAAGATTATTCTTTGCTTAAGGTAAATAATTTTAAAGTTAAAGAAAGCGGCATAAATGTTTTGATTAACCAGCTTTCTCATTTTGACCTTGTAAAGAAATATCCATTTGATATTATTTATATTAATGTGCTTAACTTGAGTTTTGCTGATATTGATTATGTGATAGAGAATAAGGGTGACAAGAAGGTATATGCGATTGCGCCTAAAATTGTCAGGGATTTACTAGAAAAAGAGATGATAGAAATTAAGGATAAGGTTTCTCGATTTGATGGTATTTTGATAAGCTCAGTAGATAGTTTTGAATTTTTGAGAGATTTGAATAAACCTATACGACTTGATTATGGAATGAATATTTTTAATAATGAAACTGTTAGATTTTTTGAGCAAGATGGTGTTGAAACTTTTATGCCGTCTTTAGAACTTAATTATAAGGAACTTAGCGAGATGGATAACAAAAATGCTGAAATTTTGCTTTATTCACATATTACAACTATGACTACCGCATCTTGCATTAAAAAGACTACAGATAAATGTAAAAAAAATGAGGGTGCATATTATAGTATGTTTGATAGAAAAAAAGAAGAAATCTTTTATGAAACGAAGTGTACTTTTTGTTATAATAAGATATATAATTCACATCCATTATACTTGATTGATAAGAAGAAAAAGTTTAATGATATCGGAGTTTCTAAGTTTAGAATTGACTTTAATTTTGAAGATGATAAACTTGTGAAAGGTATTATGGATGAGGCTTTTTATGGTAAAAAGTATGGTCTGAATAAGTTTACTAGGGGTCATTTTGAAAAGGGAATAAAATAATGCTTGCTTTAAATGTATTTTTATTAATAACAACTTTAATAATTATGGTTCTGCTTGTATACAACGAATTTTACAGTGGAGATAATACTTCTTTTGGTGTATTAACTATGCTTAATTTATCTATGTTTACAGTTGCATTTTTAGTGATTGTAGGCAAAAATAAATTTTCGTTGTCGATTATAATGTTGATGTTTTTGGAATTGATAATTTTAATTGCAAGCTCATTTTTATACGATATTTATCTAAGTGGAAACAAGTCAGTTTTCATAATAATACAATATTTTACTATCATCAGCTTAATAATGGTGGCTAGGCTTAACGTGCTTCTTGCATATAAGCAGATGTTGATACTCGTAATAAGCATAGTGGGCTTTTTAATCGTAGTAAAATTTTATGATAAGCTCCATAAATATAGGAATATATCGATAATATTGATGGTAGTTTTTATATCTTTTTTGCTTTTAACTAATTCAACTATGTATGGTTCAAGAAATTGGATAAAAATTTTTGGGGTATTTAGTATTCAGCCATCAGAGTTTACCAAGATAGTATACTGTTTGTTTTTGGCATCGCTTTTTTCAATATTTAAGCATGAAAGAGGGAAGAAGCTTATTATTTCAGGGATTGTTACTGCGATTATTTGTGGGATTTTGGTCTTGCAAAATGATTTTGGAACAGCTTTAATATTTTATTCCTTATTCATTATAATGGGATATGTTATAACTACAAATAGAAATATTTTTATTGCGGGTTCCTTGTTTACTGCGTTTGTGGGGGTAATCGTTTTTACATATGTTGGACATATTAGAGGAAGGATAGAAGTTTGGATAAATCCTTACAAGTATGCCGAAACTACAGGGTATCAAATTATAAAAGGTATTGAGGCTTTTAAAAGTGGTGGGCTTTTAGGAAAGGGATTTTTTAATGGAGAACCACAAAAAATTCCTGTTGTAGTATCTGATTATATAATAGCTGGTATAGGAGAAGAACTTGGTGTGACTATGGTTATTTTGATTATAATGATGTTTCTCCTTATGAGTGTAATAATTATATCTAAAAGCTTTCAACTTAGTGATAATTTCGACTTTTATCTTATAAATTCAATATTGATAGCGATAATGTTTCAATCATTCGTTATTTTAGGAGGTGTAAGTAAGTTAATACCTCTTACAGGTGTTACACTTCCATTTATAAGTTATGGTGGTTCGTCCTTGCTTAGTTCATATTTAGGATTTGCTTTTATTGCAAGGATAAGTAGGGAGAAGAAAACCTTAGAACGAAAGAAAAAGAGGAATAAACCAATGCGAAGAGTGAGGGCACTTTTTGCCACTATAAGCTTAGCTTTGATTTTAAATTTATTGTATATTGTTTATATTTTTTAAAATAAATACTCTTATCCTAAAGTCATTATTTAATCAAAAAAGTAATGACTTCAGCTTTGCAATCAATGACCTTAGGAGTATTGCATAAATATATAGAGGTAGTATAATGAATGTAAGCATTAAAGGTGCTAAATAAATTATCCTTTTGAATTAAAATATTCGTTATAATAAAGGGAAGTGTAAAATACTTGACATATAAAAAAGAACATACGAAGAGTTCTATAATTCAATTCTCGTAATATTTTTGGGACAGACACATAAGGAGAGAGTGTGTTTGTGAGACTGTAAATAGTTTTGTGTATGAGCCTTCTGATCAAGAAGGTTAATAGATACATATCATAATTTTATATTTAAAATAATGATATATTGAAAATAGC
>PDWI01005362.1_pt1 | contig 16609 bp, 13 predicted proteins | sample 1430891 | NCBI WGS metagenome assembly PDWI01 (sample SAMN01162508, study PRJNA174530) | Oral metagenome, whole genome shotgun sequencing project. | biome: Marine environment; feature: Marine mammal; material: Swab sample of the gingival sulcus; isolation source: swab sample of gingival sulcus...
CCCAAATAGTAAAATAGCGTTTATTTTTTACTAAATTTAGTCCTTTTTCTATTAAATTTGTTCTTTGGACTGTGTAATGTTCTTTTTCTATATTTGGACCTGAGGTATTGAAATATCTCATCTTATCTTTCCTTAAGTAATTTCTATTTCTATTACAATTTAATATAAGATATTTTATAGTAAAAAAAAAGAATAGAATTAACTGTTATGTATTCGAATATCGTTTTTAAAAAATTCGATAATATTTAGACATTGCGACATGATGTAGGTGAGGAACTTTGCTATGCTCCGTTTAGGGTAAGCACAAGGTGTTTTAAATTGAGAATTGCCTGTCTGCGTGTTCGCACAGGCAGAAAAGGTGAGAATTAAGAGTTACGCTTCGCTGAGAATTTCAATATATTTTTTTATAACCAATATATTAGAACGAACTACCAATATGTAGGATAGAGACGCAAAGCATTGCGTCTCTACAGTATCGTCGAAGATTCCAATATCTCTTTTATAACCAACACCACTACAAATCTCAACATTTTCAATTCTGAATTCTGAATTTTGCATTGGAGCGTAGCGATCATTACCATTTATTTTCATCATATTTTACTAAATAAGTAGAAATTTCCACTCCATCTATTAATTCTATCTCTTCTTTAATACGGCCTCTACAATCTGTATCACTTGGCAGATATACAAGATATACTCCTTTAGTTAAACCAAGAGTTTTACAGTAATAAGCAATTTGCTTTTTCCCTTCTGAAAATCTCTTAGGGCTATAATAAACCTTGGTTTCAATTGCATATTCCTTGCCTTCAACATTGATAATCATATCAGTTCTGCCACGCCCTGCATTTGCTTCTCTATAAATTTTACCGTCAAATTCATTGATTAAAGCATGAATGTAAGTTTCAAAACTATAAATTAGAGCCGCTTCTTTGATTGATTTATAATTTCCATTTTCATCTTTTTCACGGTGAGGATTAAAACCTCTTCTTTTGATATACTCTTTATAAGTTTTTACTAATTTATCAATTTTGAGCTCTTTTTGAGGCGTAAAATAATCTTCTGCAAAAATTTTACGACTAATTTCTTTTTGTTCCCCATTGGTATAAGGATAAAAAGCTTTATACAATCTTTTTTTATAGAATGGTACCCAAAAAGTGGTAAAACCATCTCCATCATCTTTGAGTAAACCGTTGGTGTGAAGTAACTTAATACTTGGTCTATCAATATCAAACGGAATTTTTTGCTCTGTGAATAGGAGTCTTTCTACAAATTGTCTTTCTTTTTTAGCCTTATTATGAATGTTTTCAAAATTTTTATCAATTGTTTTATTTAAATACCAATCTTCAATTTTTAAATAGTCCTCGTAATCAATTATTTTTTTATTTGGATTATTTTCGACAAGCTTATAAGCAAAGCCATTAACAAGCCCCGGTTGATTAGCTGTTATTTCTATTATTTTATCTTTTACTCTATTATCAAAAAGTTGACCGGTTTCCTTCTCGTGCTGACCTAAAAGCTCATAAACCTCCTCATTAGTGAAGTAAGGAATATTCAGATTATCAGCAATATTAAAAGGGCTGGCATTATCACCTACTACACCCACAATATTAGAAACTCCAACTAAAATTACAGATTTTAAGCAATGGTTTTCTCTAGAATGATAAGCATTACGAATTGAATGTAGAAAAGTTCCAAAATATTCTTCATTAATTCCTTCAACTTCGTCTATTATGAGAACGCATTTGTCTTTTTTACTATTACTAATTTTTTGAAAAATCTCTCCAATTGTTTTATTTTCAAAATTAACACCCCAAAACTTTTCAAGATTATCAGTTAATTGGCTAATAAACGACCTTAATGGCTCATTTCTATAGTTCTCAAAATTGATATGAGCAACCTTATAACCTTGATTTTCTAATTTAACAGCAAGTTGTCTAAAATAAGTAGATTTTCCTGTTTGACGAGGTGCCCAAATAGTAAAATAGCGTTTATTTTTTACTAAATTTAGTCCTTTTTCTATTAAATTTGTTCTTTCGACTGTATAATGTTCTTTTTCTATATTTGGACCTGAGGTATTGAAATATCTCATCTTATCTCCTCATTTTTAAAATTTTCTAAGTTCAAGTTAGAGTTTTGTAGCTATAATCTAAAATGTAAGTATATTTTGGAGATAATGCAAAAAATAAATTATTTCCAATTTAAAGATACACTTGTATTTTAGTTTTTTACTACTATTCTTTATAATCAGATATAAACTGAAACCAAGATTTTTAAAAGATTCTCTCTGTCCAGCTTTTTGGTGTAGATTCATTTTCTATTTCTAGATCTAGATGATATTTGAATTTTTTAGGACCTCGTTTTTCAATATAATCAATCATAGTATCAATTCCGTCAGCAAGAGATGTTGTGGGATTATAATTAAATAAATTCCGAGCCTTTTGACAGCTGCAATTAGCAAGTTTAACTTCTTGAGGTCTTTTGTCTAAATAGATAGGATCTAGCTTGAAATTAAGTTTTTGGGCTATTATTTTAGCAAGCTCATTTATGGAAACAAATTCTTGGTCTGGTCCAATATTGATGATTTCATTTTTAGCTTTAGGATTGAATGCCAGTTCTTCCAAAATATCTATATCATCCTGAATGAAAGAAAAGCATCTCTTCTGTTCTCCATCACCGTAAATAATAGGCTGTCTCTTTTGGAGCATTAAATTTATCATAATAGCAACTACATTACGGAAAGGATCATCGTATTTTTGACGCGGTCCAATGATATTATGAGGAATTGCAATTACAAATTCCATATTGTGGATTGAGCTAAGATTTTGGAGAATTTTTTCGGCACTTAATTTACTAATTCCATAGGGGTCAACCGGATTTGGAATTAAATCTTCAGTAAAAGGAATAATTTCTTGGTTTCCATATCTTGCCATACTTGAGCAATAGACAAACCTCTTAACTTTATTTTTAATAGAAGCTGTTATTAGGGAAACTGAATTAGAAAAAATATTTTGTGAAATTTGAAAAGGAGAAAAGACACTGAGTCCTTCATAAGCTAGAGCTGCACAGTGAAAAACAATAGAGCAATCTTTAGTTAGTTCAGCCATTTTCCCAAAATTTCCAATGTCACAAAGGTGAAAATCAACCTCACCGGCAACATTATCCAAATATCCTCCTATTAAATTATCGCAGCCAACAACCTTGTATCCTTTTTTAAGAAAGGTATCTGCTAAATGGCTTCCTAAAAAACCTGCAACTCCAGAGATAAATATTTTTTTCAAACTGCTACTCCTTTATATTTGTTCTATTGATAATATTTTCTTAAGTTTAAGGCTATATCAGGGTAATCGGTGATAATTGCCTCTATTTTCCATGCCAGCATTTTTTCTAAGTCAACTTTTTCATTAACAGTCCAAACAAAACAATTCTTTTTGAAAAAATTCATTCTTTTTAAAAATAAAAATTTATCAAGAAGTTTGTAATGAGGACTAACAAAATCTGCTTTGCTAAAAAACAATCTTAGTTCAGGAAAAAAACTCGCAATTCTAATTAAGATATTCTCATGATAATCAAGTAAGAGACCCGTTTTAATTCTTTTGTCTATCTTTTTTATCTTTCTTACGCTATAATCATAAAAAGACTTCATTACAAATCTTTGATAGGGGAGATATTCCAAGGTTAATTTTATAATATCTTCCTCATAGTATTTTTCTTTTAGTTCAATATCTACTTTAACTTCAAAATCTTTAATAAATTTTAAAAAATCTTGATATAAGAGAATGCTAGGATTTATTTTCTGCAATTCTTGATAGCGATATGATGATATTTTTTTCCCATTCAGTTCTTCATCGTGAAAAAGAACGAGTTTATTATCCAAAGTTTTCCTAATATCAATTTCGATATAGTCAATATTCAAAGAAACCGAATTCTTAAAAGCCTCTAAAGTATTCTCCGGTTTTAAGCCTGCACCTCCACGGTGGGCAACAATTAATGATTGTAAATTACTCATCAAGAAATTCTTCCAAAAGCTGATAATATTGTTGATAATTTTTGAGGATAGATTCTGCATGGTTTGAGTTTTCAAAAAGAACAATTTTATTCTTCGTATTATTTTTACTAATAATGCTATAAATTTTTTTAGAATCAAAATTTGGAATAAAATTATCGCTAGCTCCATGAATCAATAAAACCGGAATTTTTATATTCTTAATTTTATCAGGAAGGTTGATAGCTAAGATGTTTTTTTTAGTAAAAAGAAAAAACAAGCATCTACTAAAAAGAAAGATAAGCCTATCACATGATAATTTTTGATATAAAAATTTAAAAGGTAGTCTTTTTTGAATATTTCTTAAAACCATTTTGTCAAATTCGACAAATGGACAATCTGCAATAAGATAATCAATTTGATTTAAAGCTAAACTTTGATAACTAAGAGAGATAACCGCTCCCATAGATTCTCCCAAAAGTACTTTTTTAGAATACTTTTTCTGAGATAAATAGTAATTAATGATTGTTTCTAAATCGTGTTTCTCATAAAGTCCGTAAGTTATAGTTTTTGCTCCACTATTTCCGTGGGCTCGATGGTCAAAATAAACAAGATCGTAATTATGTTCTATAAAAAATTTGCTAAATCTTAGCATATTAATACCTTGTTTAGAAATTCCATGAGAAAGAAAAACAATTTTATCATTTTCATCAGAAGCAGAATAAAAAGAAGTAAATAGTTTATAATTTAAAAAACGACTAGAGTTTGATTTTAAATATTTTGGAGATGAATTTTTAATTATCTTTTCAAAGATTGCAAAATCCTCAAATTGTTTAAGCTCATGGTAGAGAAATTTCCTACTCTTTTTCTTATAAAAAAGAAGATACCAAGTAGTATAACAAGCAAATATCAAGATTATAAAAATCCAGCTTAAAACTATAATAGCTATTATTTTTAAAAAAAAGATGAACATAAAATATCGCAAATAAAATTATGATAATTAATGAGCTTATCCCTTCAGACCAATTTCTGAATAAGCAGATAAATTCCGTATAAAATAGCTAGAATAAATAGTAGCTTCAGCAGTAAAATAAAAAATCCAAAAACTATACTAAATACTAAAAAGAGAACTAAGACAGCTAGTATAAATCTCAAAAAAGACATTCTTAACTCCGATATAAATTTTTAGATACTTCCTTAAAATCTTCTGCTAAAACTATCTCATTTTCAAAACTTTCTCTGGCATCTAGTTCAAATTTTTTCAGAGAAGTATAAGATGCACTAAAATGAAACATGAAGAGTAATTTTGCTTCTGCTTTTTTAGCAATTTCTCCGCAAAAAAATGAAGTTAAATGAGTTCTTACGGCTGCTTTTTCTTCATCTCCTTTTTGGAAAGTAGATTCTATTATTAAATAATCGCATTGTTTGGTTATTTTTTCAATATTTTCACAGAGGTAAGTATCTCCAACATAAACTAGAGAGATACCCTCTTTATTTTTGGTCGAAATATCTTCAAGTCTAATTTTTTTCCCATTTAAAATAATTTCACCATCTTTTTTTATTTTACCAATAATAGGACCGGGTTTTAATTGGTATTCATCTAATTTTTCTTGAATAATATTTCCATCTTTGTTATTAAAATCAAACCGGTAACCATAACTTGGTACTCTATGATTTAATAAATAAGATTTTAAGGTAAATTCAGCGAAATTAATTTTATAATAAATATCTTCAAGTTCTATTATCTTGAGCTCATAATTGAGTCTAGAATTGGCAATATTAAGATTAAAATTAATATATTCCTTGATTTTTGACGGTCCAATAATAGTCAGAGGTCCGGGAATATTAAACATACTCTTGGTTGCCAGTAAAGGTACTAGCCCTGCAAGATGATCTAAATGTAAATGAGAAATAAAGATATATCTTAATTTACTGATTTTGTAATTAGCTTTCAAAAGTTGCCGTTGGGTTCCCTCACTACAATCAATTAAAATTCCGTAACTTTCTAGTTTAATCAAAAAAGAAGTGCAATTTCTTCTTTTAGTAGGAGCCCCACCACTGCTTCCTAAAGAAATAATATTTATTTTTTTATGCATTGATAAGTCTTTCCCTGTTAAAATTAAATAAGTAGATCAGCCTTAAAAACTATTAGATATTATTAGATCGTTAGCTGTTTTTAAGGTCAATAAAATACAAAGTTTTAAATTAAACTCGTTAAAACTGTGTATTCGCTAATAGCTAAATTCCTCCGCAGTCCGTGAGCTCTCAATTAACGGGAAACCATTCTGTTTAGCTTCTCTCAATCTTCATGAGGCTGTTCAAAAAGGGTTATTTATATTATCGTCATCTTGAACTTGCCTTCTGATCTCATTGCTATTTTGCATGCGAGGGAGATGAGCTTAACCGGCGGAAAACCGCTATGGATCAATGATGATATTACTCTCTTCATCCTCTTACGACCCTCTCAAACACCCCCTTCTCAGAACTCCTGTCTTTATTACTTTCTCAGGACGATCTAAGTAAAAATAGCCTAACTGACTACAATCTTATTATAGTAAGATTTTCTTAATTTAGCTACAATATTTTTCAAAAAATTTAAAAATATTAGAATAATTTTTATAAAAAATTCTTTTTAGAAGTATTTTGATTGAATCCTAATATTACCCATTTGCTAGCTTTTTTTATATCTTTGCTAAAATTTTCTAAACAAGATTTTGGCTAGTGAAGAAGAATAAAAGCTAATACTTATCTAAAAATAATTCTAATCAAAAAATAATAAGCCGGTTTTTTAGTCTAGAGAAAATTATTTTGTCTCTCCGATCATTAGAAAAAAATCTTTTTTTCATTTTGTAATTAATGGCATAGATTATGCAAGATGGTAGTTCGTAATATTAAAAAGAAACTTTGAATCAAGTATTTTTTTTAGGGGAGATAAAATGGCTATAGAAAATCAAAATATTCAAAACAGCTCGCAAGAAGGATCTAAATCATTATTTGTTAAAATGTTAGAAAAGATGACTTTACAACAGAAAATTATTCTTTCAATTGTATCTTTGGCATCGGTATTTATGATTGTTGCTGTTTTTTTCTGGGCAACTTCTACTGATTATGCTCTTTTATATGGCAATTTAAGTCAAGCTGATGCTGCTCAAATCGTTGCTAAACTTGCTGAAAATGGTGTTAAGTATAAGCTTGGAGGCAGTGGTAATTTAATTTATGTTCCTAAAGAAAAACTAAATGATTTAAAGCTCTCTCTTGCTCAAGAAGGTCTTCCCGAAGATCCTGCTGTTGGTTATGAAATCTTTGATAATAATAAATTTGGAATGACTGATTTTATGCAAAGACTAAACAATAGAAGAGCCTTAGAGGGAGAACTTAGTAAAACAATTGCTTCATTGAGATCTGTAAGTACGGCAAGAGTTCATATTGTGGTTCCTAAAAGAGCCCTTTTCGCAGAAGAAAAGAAAGAGCCAAGTGCTTCGATTGTGCTAAAGCTTAAAGGTAGCGCCGGTTTAAATCAAAAGCAAATTGGAGGAATTATAAATTTAGTTTGCAATTCTGTAGAAGGTTTGCATAAGGCTAATATTTCTATTTTGGATAATTACGGCAATCAATTAAATGAACAAGATGATCTTACTAGTGTTTCAGGTTTAAGTTCTTCTCAGTTTAGTTTACAACAGAAAGTTGAGAAAAATTTGGAAGTACAAGCTCAATCTTTATTGAATAGAGTTTTAGGATCCGGGAAATCTGTTGTTAAAGTGCATGCTGATTTAAATTTTGAAAAAATTGAAAGAGTTTTAGAAGAATATGACCCCGAAAAGCAAGTTTTAAGATCTGAAGAGAGGGATGAATATACCAATAGTAATAATGGTAGCGGAGAGTCTTCTACTTCAAATTTTGAAATTAATAAAACTGTTTCTACAATTGTAGAGGAAGTTGGTAATATAAAAAGATTATCAATTGCTGTTTCTATTGATGGTTTGTATGAACAGGTTAAAGATGAAGACGGCAAAGAAAGAATTGTTTACAAGCCTAGAAGTAATCAAGATTTAGATCAGATTAAAGCAATGGTTAGTTCTGCTCTTGGTTTCAATAGTGAAAGAGGAGATATTATTGAAGTTGCGAATTTGAAATTTGCTCATGATGATTTATTATTAGCAGAGGGTAAGGGTTTAAATCCTGAGACTGTTGATTTAATTAAGGTTTCTTTTAAATATTTATTAATTGTTGTCTTAGTTATACTTGCCCTATTAGTTCTTAAAGCAATTATCAAGAAATCTAAAGATTTTAGTGATTCTGTTCTCAATAAGCTTGTGCTTGCCAATGATACTGCTTCTGATAAAATTATTACTCCTGAGGGAAAAGTTATTAGTGCTCACGAATTGTTACAAAATGAAAGTGAAGCCGGAGAGAGTTCTTTAGAGAATAAGAATTTGAAAGAAGAATTATCTGATGTTTCTAGAAAGAGAGTAGAAATGCAAAATAAGATTAAAGAATTTGTTACTAATAATTCAGAAGATGCTTCATCTTTACTTAAGTCTTGGATTTATGAAGATGGATCTCTTGGTAGGTAGGTAAAAAACTCTCTCTTGAAAGGAATTTTATTAAACTAGAGCCCTTTTTAATCTATTTAGGGTTCTAGCTTAAGATAAAAAATTATTAGCTTGATGAATGATATTTTTTTTTGTTTATTGTAGAAGCTCAAAAGCTTTAATTTTGAGCAATAGAAGATATTTATCAATAAAATAAACAGCGGTTTAAGTTTATGGCAGAAAATAAAGATATAAATGAAGTAGAAGAGAATCAGGTTGAAGAAGAGGTTATCAATCTAACAGGGCTCGAAAAAGCGGCTGTGTTAATGATTTCTTTGGGAGCTGAGGCATCAGCTTATATCTATAAGAATTTACAGGATGAAGAGGTTGAGAGTATTACTAAGGCTATCGTTTCTCTGAATAATGTCAATTCTAAAATTATTGATAAGGTAATCAAAGAGTTTCATGATATGGTGGTAGCTCAGCATTATATTAAGAGTGGCGGGATAACTTATGCTCAGAAAATCTTAGAGGAAGCAGTTGGTCCGGATAGAGCCTTAGAAATGATTAGAAAAGTGCAACGATTGATGAAGGTGAGAGGATTTAATGTTCTAAAAGATGTTGATCCTGATCAACTTTTGACTTTTATTCAAAAAGAACACCCTCAAACCATAGCTTTTGTATTAACTCAACTAAATCAAGCCCAAGCATCTTCTATTTTAGCCAATCTTAGTCCTGAACTCCAAGTAGATGTTATTAGAAGATTTGCGAATATGGATAGAGTTCTTCCTGAAACAGTTTCAGCTGTAGAAAGAGTTTTGGAGACTAGAATTGATATTATTAGTGGTACTTCTCCTCAGCTTGGAGGTTTAAGATCTGCTGCAGAAATCCTAAATCAGCTGGGAGTTAGTGTTTCTCAGAAAATTTTGGGAGATATTACTGAGGTTGATTATGGTTTGGCATCTGAAATTAAGAATCTAATGTTTACTTTTGAAGATATTATTCAACTTGATGATAATTCTATTCAAAAAGTACTTAAGGAAGTTGAAAATAAAGAACTTACCTACGCTCTTAAAGGTATTACAGATGAAGTTAAAGATAAGATTCTTGGTAATATGTCTGATAGAGCTAAGAATATGATCTTAGAAGAGATGGAATATCTCGGACCTGTTAAGATGAGTGAAGTTGAAGAGGCACAACAAAGAGTTGTTGATATTATCAATAAGCTTAAGGATGATGGTCAGATTGTTATTACCGGAGGTAGTAATGCTGAACAAATGGTTGAATAATTTGAAGGTAATAATTTTATGATCAAAAAGAAAAATGCTGCTGTGATTAAGGCAGAAAACAGTTCCGAATTTGAGAATTATAGTTTCTTTTCTTTTGATGAAAAAAGGAAATTACAACAGGAAATTGATTCTCTAAAGAAAGAAATTCAAAATCTTAAAAATAAGAATGAATCAATTATTGCCGGTAGTGAAAAAGAGCTAGTTGAACTTGAAATTAAATTTCAAGAAAATATTGAAATAGAAAAGAAAAATTATTATGAAAAAGGATTAGCAGAGGGCAGAAATCAAGGGATTAATGAGAGTAAAGCTAAGGTTTTAGAAGTAAGCTCCTATCTTTCACAAGTTGCGAAAGAAACATCTCAAGCAAAAAATAAATTTCTTTTTCAAAATGAAAAATCTCTTTTAGTTTTTACAAAAGCCTTAGTTCAGAAAGTTATTAATAAAAAACTGAATGAGGATGATCAAGAGATAATAATTGGAACAATTGCTAAGGGTTTAAAATCTATTAGTGATAAATCTGAAATTAGAATTAAATTAAGTTCTGAAAATTTTGAACTGGCAGAGGATTTTATTGCTGATATTAAGAAAATTTTTAATGAAACAGAGGCAATTTCTTTTGAAATTGATCCACAAATTAGCAAAGGTAGCTGTTTAATTGAGACTAATAATGAGATTGTTGATGCTCAAATCGAAACTCAAATTGAAGAAATTTTCAATCTTATTACTAGTGAATATGAGCAGAAAATGAAAAATCATGAATAATTGCTTTAATTCATATAGTAAAATTTTAGAAAATGTTAATCCTGTGAGAATCAAGGGAAAGGTTAAGCAGGTTATTGGACTAGTAATTGAAGCTAGTGGCTATCAATCTTCAATTGGAGATTTGTGCTATATTAAAGCAAATAAAACAGGGAAAGATATTCCTACCGAAGTTGTAGGATTTAAGGAAGGATTAACTCTTTTGATGCCTCTAACTAATTTGGAGGGAGTGAGTCCGGGTTGTGAAGTGAGAGCTTCAAATGCTCCTTTAAATATTTGTGCTTCTGAGCATTTGCTGGGAAGAGTGATTGATGGTTTAGGTAATCCGCTAGACGGCAAGGGCAAAATTTTAGGAAAAGATACCATTACCCTATATAACGATGCTCCTGATCCTTTAAAAAGAATGCGAATTGATCAAAAATTTAGTACCGGAATTAAAGCTATTGATGGTCTAATAACTTGTGCTAAAGGACAGCGAGTTGGTATTTTTGCCGGTAGTGGGGTTGGTAAATCTGTTACATTGGGAATGATGGCTAAAGGTAGTGAATCGGATGTTAATGTGATTGCTTTAATAGGGGAGAGAGGCAGAGAAGTTCGGGAGTTTATTGAAAGAGATCTTGGAGAAGAAGGTCTTAGGAAAACGGTGGTCGTTACAGTTACTTCCGATAAAGAGGCTCTGCTCAGAGTAAAAGGTGCTTTTTTAGCTACAGCTATTGCCGAGTATTTTAGGGATCAAGGCAAGAATGTTTTACTCATGATGGATAGTGTTACTAGATTTGCCATGGCACTTAGGGAAATCGGCTTAGCAATAGGTGAGCCTCCAACTACTAAAGGTTATACACCCTCGGTTTTCAATGCTTTACCTAAGCTTTTAGAGAGAGCCGGAAGAAGTGATAAAGGTAGTATCACTGCCCTTTATACGGTGCTGGTAGAGGGAGATGATTTAAATGATCCAATTGGTGATACTGTTAGATCTATAATTGATGGGCATATTGTCCTTTCTCGTAAGATTGCTGCCAAAAATCATTATCCTGCAATTGATGTTTTGGAATCTGTTTCAAGGTTATTTAGTGAGGTTGCAGATCCTAATCATAAGCGATTGGTTGCTAGAACTAAAGAATTGTTGGCAGTTTATAAAGAATCAGAAGATTTAATCAATATTGGAGCTTATGTGAAGGGGGCTAATCCTAAAATAGATGAAGCGATTAGTAAGATTGATAAAATAAATGATTTTTTGACTCAAGCTATAGAAGAACAATTTTCTTTTGAGGAAACAATCGCATTTTTAGAACAAATTTATATTTAGATTTACTTGAATAAGGGTTCATATGAAACAGTTTTCTTTTAGACTAGAAAATATTTTAGAAATTAGGAGACAGCAGGAAAAAGTTGAACAGAAAAAATTTGCCAAGGAGCAGGCTAATTACCAAAAAGAAGTAGATTTTTTGAAAGTTCTCTTTGAGAGAAGAAAAGAAACTTATGAAAATCTAATCAAGCTTGAAAAGCAAAAATTTGACAAAAGAATTAGAATGATTCATGTTGATTTTGTAGAAAAAACTAATGTTGATATTGATTTACAAAGAATAAATGTTGAAAAGGCAGAAGTTAAATTAAAAAAACAGAGATCTCTTCTCTTGGAAGCTATGAAAAAAAGAAAAATATTAGAAAAATTGAGAGAAAAGAAGAAAGAAGATTATAATTTAGAGATGAAAAATGAAGAGCAGAAGATTTTAGATGAAGTCGCTGCTAGAAATTTTATAAGATAAACTGGATATATAATGGAAAAAAAAGGACTTGGAATACCGGCAATTATTGTAATAGGACTTTTAGTATATGGAAGTTTAGCCTATGTTTTTTATTTGATGTATAAACAGGATGCCGAGGAGGTAATTATAACTGAGGAAGCTAAGCAAATAAATATGCTTGATTCATTAGCAAAGAAATTTAAACTTAATATTGATAGTTTAAGAAATGATAGTCTTTTTATGGCAAGTATTGAAAATCAGATTATGGATACTGAGGTTTTTGATAAATACATTATGTATAGCGATAATTATGTCGAAAATGAAATTAAGAGAAAGCATCCTGAGCTTAAGGATTCAGCTTTAGTTGTTTCTGATTCTTTGAGAAGAGTGGTCGCAATAGCAGAGCTTAAAGAGGAAAAATTGCTAGAATTTGTAGAAAATAATCAAGAAAAATATGAGCTTTATTTTGAAAAAGAGCATTTGGAAGATGAGCTTAAGAATTTAGAAACAAAAATTGATACAATTAAAACCAAATCTAATGAAATTATTAATGATAATCAAAGCAAAACTAGGGAAATCGCAGAGTTAAAGGCTGCGAATAAACATCTTCAAGTTGAAGCTAGCAAGCTTTCAAATAAGGATTTAAAACTTTTGGTAAAAAAATATGAAGCCATGAAAGCTACTAATGCTGCCCAAGTAATGCTCAATCTTCCCGAAGATGATATTGTCTTAATTCTTAAAAAAATGAATAATAGAAAAGCCGGAAAAATTTTATCGGCACTTCCTCCAAGTAAGGCAGCATCGGTATCTCTTAAAATTTTAGAATCAAATTAATTTTAGAAATAAAAATATTTTTTTTATTAGTCTAGGGAGTTATTTGTTCAAAAAGGGGGTAGGTTTGAGCTTGATTAGTCAATGGCTTATAGCTAACTCCACTTAGGAACTGGAACGAGGCGACCTAGAACTTTTGCATTTATTACTTTTCGCTCTATACTATGCGAAGATATTTTTCTTAAACATTGTAATTTATAATTATATACTTGCAAAGATTAAAAAAAAATGATATAATTTTTTACCTTATAAAATATTAAGGAAAGGTGCTTGATGATATGTTGATCGCCGCTTGATTTACTAATATGGTAGGAAATGGAGATATTTTATGAAGAAAAGAAATTTGTTTATCTTGGGAGCTATAATTGTTTTTTTGTTATTACTAGCTTGTAGTGATGATAGTAGTAGTGTAGGTACGGAACAAAATAGACCGCCTTTGAAGCCCTATAATCCAATTCCGGTAAATGGAATGATTGACCATGAACTTGGTTATGGGACTCTGGAGTGGTCTTGCTCTGATCCTGATGGGGATAGCCTTTTGTATGATGTTTATTTTGATGATAAGGTGAAAACAAATCTAAAGGCTACTAAAGTAAAATGCTATCTTGGAGATGGTCTGAGAGATTATTACTGGAAGATTGTTGCTAAGGATAATCATGGGCATATTACAGAGGGTGATCTTTGGAAGTTTACAACCAAAGCTCCTGATATAAACAATCCACCTCTTGAGCCTTCTAATCCAAGTCCTGCAGATGGTCTTACAGATCTTGCTCTTAGTAATAGTTTATATTTAGGATGGGAATGCTCCGATCCTGAAAATGATCTTCTCGGTTATGATCTTTATTATGGAACAGCAAATCCTCCTGCTTTATTAGCTGAAAATATTACGGCAACTAATTATCAAATTTTAGATCTTGCTCCAAGCACTACTTATTATTGGCAAATTATTGCTAGAGATGATCATGGTAATAGCACAGAAGGAGCTATTTGGTCTTTTACTACTAAAGCACCTGATATAAATAATCCGCCTCTTGAGCCCTTTAATCCAAGTCCTGCAGATGGTCTGACAGATCTTGCTCTTAGTAATAGTTTAGATTTAGGATGGGAATGCTCAGATCCTGAAAATGATCCTCTCGTTTATGATCTTTATTATGGAACAGAAAATCCTCCTGCTTTGTTAGCTGAAAATATTACGGCAACTAATTATCAAATTTTAGATCTTGCTCCAAGCACTACTTATTATTGGCAAATTATTGCTAGAGATGATTATGGTAATAGCACAGAAGGAGCTATTTGGTCTTTTACCACAATAAATGGCGGAGGAGGATCTTCTTCAATTGAGATGGCTTTGATTCCTAGTGGTAGTTTTGACATGGGTAATCATTATGATGGAGAAGGTGAAGATAGAGAAAGACCTATTCATAATGTTGTTTTAAATTCTTTTTATGCCGGTAATTATGAAATAAAACAGTCTGAATGGGAAGATATTATGGGGAGTAATCCTGCTGCTTTCGAGGGAGAAAATAGACCTGTTGAAAGGGTGAGTTGGTATGCTATTTTAGTTTTTTGTAATAAATTGAGTATGAAAGACGGATATAATCCTTGCTATACTATAAATGGTTCTAGTAATCCTGATGATTGGGGGAATATTCCAAATAGTGATAATCAAGCTTGGAATGCTGTTATTTGTGATTTTAACGCTACGGGATACAGACTTCCGACTGAAGCGGAATGGGAATATGCTGCTAGAGGAGGTATCTCAGGCAAAAGGTTCCCTAGGGGAGAAACTATTTCGCACGAAGATAATGCGGATGAACAGGCTACTTATAATTCTTATTGGGTAGGGAATGATCCTAGTGAAGTTTATGATCATACTCTGAGCTCCGGAACTAATCCAAATTATGAAAATACTGCTCCTGTAGGTAGTTTTTGGGCTAATGGTTATGGGCTTTGTGATATGAGTGGTAATGTTTATGAATTATGTTGGGATCTATTTGATCCGAATTATTACAGTAGTTCTCCTGCTAATAATCCAACCGGTCCCGGCAGTGGAGCTTATAGGGTTATGAGAGGAGGAAGTTGGGGCTTTAGTGCAACTCATTGCAGGGTTAGTTATCGAAATGCTTATGCTCCAAAAGATGGAGAATTTAATGTAGGATTTAGAGTCGTAAGGACTGCTAAATAAAATATTCTGAAAGATAAATTTAAAAAATTAGAGACAGGCTTTGACCTGTCTCTAATTTTTTATAGCTATTTTAAATAATTTTCAAACCAATCAAAGATTTCTTTTAAACGGCGAATTCTATGTTTTGGTTTACCTGTGCGAGAAAGATCATGATTTTCTCCGTGAAATAAAACTAGTCGCGACTGGCAATTATGTAATTTTAAAGCTGTAAACATTTGGAAAGCACAAGACTGAGAGCAACGGTAATCGGCATCACTATGAATAAATAGAGTTGGTGTTTGACAGTTATTAGCATATTTTAAAGGACTATGATCCCACATTTTTTCAAAATTAGTCCATGGAGTTGCTCCTCCATTTTGATCAGAATTAAAATAGTAACCAATATCAGTAATTCCAAATTTTGAAATCCAGTTAGAAATAGATCTTTGAGAGCAAGCTGCAGCAAATCTATTGGTATGACCAATAACCCAGTTAGTCATAAATCCGCCGTAAGAGCCGCCCATAATTCCCAGTTTGTTTTTATCAATAGATTCGTATTTTGCGACAACTTCATCGCTTAAAGCCATTAGATTGTCATAGTCAACAGAGCCGTATTTGCCTCTAATATCTGCAAATTCTCTACCCAGACCATCAGATCCGGTAGGGTTAGTGTAAAAAACAAAATATCCCGATTGGGCAAAAAATTGAAGTTCATGGTAAAAAACTGAGCCATAAACAGTTTTGGGACCTCCATGAACTGTTAAGATAGCAGGGTATTTTTTTTGGGGATCATAACCAAGAGGTTTTAAAACAAAACCATGAAGATTAGTGTGATTTTTTTCATCTTTAAACCAAAATTCTTCAGGAGCTATTTTAAGTATTTTTTTTGCATAGGAATTATGAGAAGTAAGAACTTTTTCTAGTCCGTTTTTTTTGACTTCATAAATTTCTTGGAGTTCTTGATTTCTCAGGCCAATAAATAAGATTCTAGTTTTACTATCTTTTCCGAAAATAGTAAAAGAATCAACAGAACCTTTAGCTTTGGTAATTTTTTCTATTTCACCATTTTGATCAATTCTGTTTAGATAAGAAGAGTCATCTTCTGTAGTAATAAAATAGAAATTATTTTCATGGATTACTACTTGAGTTCCACTGCCATAGCGAACATCAGAACCTACAGAATTCCACATGCTTTTATCCCAAGTTGGAGGAGTAATCATCTTTGCATTTTTACCATTTTGATCCATAGTCCAAATATCGCTATCTTGGTTGATTCCATATTTTTTGCCATCAGCACCGGTAAATAA
>PDWI01005363.1_pt1 | contig 16607 bp, 19 predicted proteins | sample 1430891 | NCBI WGS metagenome assembly PDWI01 (sample SAMN01162508, study PRJNA174530) | Oral metagenome, whole genome shotgun sequencing project. | biome: Marine environment; feature: Marine mammal; material: Swab sample of the gingival sulcus; isolation source: swab sample of gingival sulcus...
ACCGACAACCTTTCCGCTAAATGTCTTCTGTGCATACATACTGACAACAGCCAATAGCATACACGAAATAAATAAAATTATTCGTTTTTTCATCTTAAATAATATTTAGTTAATAGTTCAATAGGAAAACCTCTCTTTCAAGTTTCCTCTCCCCAAAGTAAAATAAAAAAAAGAATAATTCCAAATAAATTATAACCTTTATTTTGAAATTAAATAAAATAGTTCACGGAAAAACAATAGATTTTATAAATAAATAGTACTTACATTTTAAAATCACCATACAAGAAAATGATTTTTTTGTGAGGCAACCAACAAAAAAGGGTATTTTATTGTGGTAATTTCAATGCCAATAGCACAAATATTGCTCAAAAAGAAAAACCACTCGCCTATTTTACCATTCTTGCCTCTAATTCAAAAGTCCGAATACTGTCCTTGTAGTGATTATGTGCATTTTGTTTTGCAATAGACAAAGAGGCATCAGAATTGCCCTCCCAACGACGACACCTATATATCGGTTCATAAATTCGCCCAATTTTATGTTCACGAGAAATTGCCAAAGCGACAGCATAGTCTTCCCCATAACACACATTGGGAAACCCCAATTTCCGTATTATTGGCGTATAAAATGCACGAGGTGCTCCCAAGCCATTTATTCGCAACGCATTGTTCATTCCATTTTCTGCCGTCCATTCTTTGTGGTCAATAATCCCTGGGGAAATTTCCTCCAATTTAAAATTTGTCATTTGGTACGAACCAATAACCATTGCACACTGCTCAACGGTAAATTTATCCACAATTTTTTGCAGTGTATTTTCATCAAAATACAAATCATCACTATCCAACTGCACAGCAAACATTCCACAATCTTGATGCCTCACCCCCTCATTCCAACAACCACCAATTCCCAAGTCTGTCCGCTTGGGAATAAGGTGCAAAACTTGCTTGTTTTTTTGTGCAAAATCTTCTAAAATTGCCATCGTCTTATCCGTAGAATGGTTATCTATCACGATGATATTATAGGCAAAATCTGTCTTTTGATGCAATACTGAATTGACAGCATCAGCAATCGTTTTTTCACGATTTCGAACAGGAATAATGACCGAAACTTTTACTTTGAAGGTATCCTCAGCAAATGCAAGGGACGGATAATTGGGCTCAATTAAAGCGTTCAAATTCTTCAAATGCTCAGTACAAACTTGCTCCATTTCCAACTGCACCTCACGATTTTTAGGGTCAACATAATCAAACAACTTCTTGCCTGATGCCCTATGGTCAATTTGCTCACGAGTATATAAGAACTCCCCCACTCTACGAATAGCAGATTTTTGCGAAACTTTCAAACGCAAATCGTAAAGACCTGCATATTTGTAAGTACAATTCATCTTGCTAACCGCCTTCTTTAATGCCTTAACATCATAGCAAAGTATGCCCCCAAAATCAAAATCATCTCGCAAACTCCCTTTCTGATAGTCAATTACAGGGTGTTCTGCATAGTTTTCACCATCTTTATCGATATAATCTGAATAAAGCAGTCCAATATTTTGAGTATGAAGTTGCTGAAAGCGTTCCAAAGTTTGGTATCCCAAAGTAATTTGCTCCGCATCAAGAAAAAATACAGCCTGTTTCCCCTCACATTTTTGTACAATATGCCTCAACACTTCCGTCCCGTAAAGCGTAGCAACTTTAACACTCCCTTTATCATTATATTCTTCTGTGGTAACAATCGTAACACTCTTTACCAAAGAATTATTTTTCAATTCTTGTTGTAAATCCTTGCATCTCTCTGGTTGATAGCTAAATAAAAAACAGTCCATATTTTCTTTTTTGGTTATATTGGGTAACTACTTCCCAAAAGTAAAAAGAAAAAATGTAACTTTACGCAATTATTTTGAAATATATACTTCTAATGAAACTAATAGCAGATAGTGGCTCAACAAAAACGGATTGGGTACTCACCGAAAACGGCAAACGGATTACATCAGCAAAAACACAAGGATTAAACCCTTATTTTCAAACAACAGAGGAAATTGTGGCTATTCTACAAAACGAATTAGCACCACAAATCTCAAACAAAAGCCCCCAAGAAGTTTTTTTCTACGGTGCAGGTTGCACTTTCCCCGAGAAACGCCAACTACTCCACAATGCTTTTCTAAAAGTATGGAAATCAACAACAAATATTCATTTACAGTCTGACTTAGTCGGTTCGGCAATTGCCTTGTGTGGAAATAACGAAGGCATTGCGTGTATTTTAGGAACAGGCTCAAACTCTTGCTATTGGAATGGCGAAAAAATTGTAAAAAATGTTCCGCCTTTGGGCTATATTTTGGGTGATGAAGGCAGTGGTGCTGTACTTGGAAAATTATTTATTGCAGACCTGCTCAAAGGACAATTATCACAAGAACTTTCAGCAAAATTCTTTCAGCAATACCGTACAAACTACGAAGAAATCATCAATAAAGTATATAAAGAAAAACTCCCCAACCGAAGTTTGGCACAATATGCCTATTTTTTACTTGAAAACATTGAAGACAAACAAATACAAACTATTGTAAAACAAAGTTTTGATTCCTTTATAAAACGGAATATTCTACACTACCCCACCCACTTGAAAATACACTTTGTTGGGTCTATTGCCGTTGCTTTTGAAAGCATTTTACGAGAAACTTTGTTGGAACACCGCTTACAAATAGGACAAATTTTGCAAAAACCTATCGATGCCTTAGTCAAATACCATAGTTTTTAATACTTAGTAAATTTCCGCACTACAACCTGACCTTTTTTATCAGAAAATTTCAATAAATAAATTCCCGTAGGAAATTCATTTACTTCAATGGATAATTCCCCTTGCACACCTTTGTAAGAAATTTCCTTCTTAAAAAAGACATTACCAATTATCGACACCACCTCTACCTCTAATTTTGTATTTTCGTCCCACACAAAAGTTACTACTACCACTTTTTTATTTTGTGATAATATTTCAAATTGGGGATTTTCATACACATTTTTTTGGACGACCTCTTCTCTATCGTGATAATCAAGTTCATCTTGCCCAACTGCTATCAAAGGACAGCAGAAAAGAATTAGCAATATGTATAGAAAAACTCGCACTTTTATATTGATTTTGAAAAATTTTGTTGTTGGTTCTTTGTGTAATTCTCATCAAAAACACTACATATATTTCTAAGAAAAACCATTCCTAAATCCGTTACACTAAGCCCATCAGCCGTTAGCATAAGTAATTTTTCTTGTTCCATCTCTTGCAATTTTACAAGAGTGTCTGCCGTTAAAAGAGGCTCTATTTTAGCAGTAAATTTCAATTCTCGTTTGCACGAAATATCTAAAATTGCTTTTTTTCGCAAATAATCCTCTTCTGTCAAAATATACGAACGCTGATAAGCACACGATTTTTCAGCAAGTGCCTCTTGATACCTTTTCACATTCTTTTCATTCTGAATATACATTGTACCAAAATCTGAAATGGAAGACGCTCCCAAACCAATTAAAACCTCCGTATGGCTCGTATTATATCCCATAAAATTACGATGCAATCTTCGCTCTTGATAGGCACGATACAATTCATCTTCTTCCAAAGCAAAATGGTCTAACCCAATATCAAAATACCCATTTGCAATGAGTAATTCCTTGCCTTTTTCATACAAGGCTCTTTTTTCTGCATTATCAGGCAAATCTTCCTCCGTAAAAGAGCGTTGCATTTTCATCTTCCACGGCACATGTGCATAGGAATAAAAAGCAATACGCTCAGGGCGTAATTTTGCGACTTTCTGTATCGTGTCTTCCACCGATGAGAGTTCCTGCTTGGGCAATCCATAAACCAAATCAAAATTTACAGATTTATAGCCGATTTCTCTTGCTATCTCCGTAATGCTTTTTACCGTCTGATAGTCATTCTTTCGATTTATTGTCTGCTGAACTTTTTTATCAAAATCTTGTATTCCAAAACTCACACGCCGAAAGCCAACCTCATACAAAGCCTGCAAATGAGCGGGTTCTGTAATACCTGGATGTGCCTCAAAACTAAACTCATACTCTTGATGAATTCTTGCCTCTTTTACAATCCCCTTGATGAGCCTTTGTAGGTTTTCTGCTGAAAAAAATGTAGGCGTTCCTCCACCAAGATGCAACTCTCTAATTATCGGTTTTTCATCAAAAAGGTTCAGATATTCCTGCCATTCTTTTAAAACAGCATCAATATAAACATCTTCAACCTTATGATTTTTTGTAATCACACGAGTACACGCACAAAATGTGCATAAATTCTCACAATAAGGCAAATGAATATACACACTAATACCTTCCCGCTGATTATTTTCAGAAAAAATAGTCTGGGCTAATGTCTTAATCTGTTCCAAATCATTCAAGTTATCTCCCCAGCAAGGTGCTGTTGGATAACTCGTATAACGAGGAACAGGAACATTGTATTTTTGTATTAAATATTCATTCATTTTTTAGCACTACAAATCTATGCCTACAAAAATAGGCATTTCCAAAGGACTTTCCACTATAAAAATCCCTAAAAAACCTTAAATGGTACAATTAGCTACAATTCTCGCTTTACAATAGTTCCCGAGGCTTGTGCTGTCGGTAAAATTAACACATCGGCAATATTTATATGAGCAGGTCTTGTTACCATAAATAAGATTGTCTCGGCAATATCTTCTGCATATAAAGGCGTAAAACCTTCATAGACTTTTTTATTTGCCTCAGCATCTTTTAGCCTTACTTGTGAGAATTCAGTTTCCACCATACCCGGGCAAACTGCACTTACCTTTATTCCATAAGGATTTAAGTCCATACGCATACCTTTGGTTAAAGCCTCAACAGCGTGTTTGGTTGCACAATACACATTCCCCTTAGGATAAGTTTCCTTACCTGCAATAGAGCCAATATTTACAATATGCCCTTGCTTTCTTGCTATCATTAAAGGTATTATCTGCTTGGAAATATAGAGCAAACCTTTGACATTAGTGTCAATCATTTGCTCCCAATCACTCAAATGCCCGTCTTGTACAGCATCTAAACCAGCTGCCAAACCTGCATTATTAACCAATACATCAATATTTTTCCATTCCTCAGGGAGTTTTGCGATAGCACTCAGCACTTCCTCATTATTACGAATATCAAAAGCAAGTGGCAATACCCTCACTTTATGAGTTTCAATTATTTCAGAGGCAAGTGTATCCAAACGCTCTTTACGCCTTCCTGTGATAATAATATCGTACTTATTTTTCGCCAACAACACTGCTGTTGCTCTACCAATACCAGAAGTTGCTCCCGTAATTATTGCTATTTTATTCATATTTTTTCTTTTTGATTTATGCAAAAATACCTTTTTCACGGAAAACTCACAGTTTTTTTGACAAACATTCTTTATCTTTGCTCCATACATTTAATTATGATAAAATAAGTACTATGATTCAACGCATTCAAAGTTTATATTTACTAATCGTTGCGATTCTAAATTCGCAAGTATTTTTGTTTCCTTTCTTGATTTTTTTCAAAGGAGAAGAGTCTAAAATAATTGAAATGGGAGCATTAGAAACCAATACGGGAGAATATATTTTTCCTTTGGCTATTCTTTTTGGAATTATTATTTTCCTTTCAGTTTTGTCTATTTTTCTTTTCAAAAATAGAATGCTCCAAATACGCCTAACTATCATAAACATACTACTGCTATTAGGGAGTATGGGACTGACGGCTTATTTAGGTTGGACATTATTCCAATCCTTGACAAATTATGAAATACAGTACAATTTCACTTGTATTTTTCCACCAATTTCTATTATTTTTAGTTATTTAGCAATTCGTGCAATTAGCAAAGATGAGGCTCTTGTTCGGTCTGCCAATAGAATACGATAAATAATGAAACTATTTTGCATAAATCTTGTATTTTTAGTCTGTTCTATTTTTAGTACACATACTGCTATTGCTCAAAAAAGGGCAAAAACAGACACACTAAAAAAACGCCCAACTGTTGCACTCGTACTGAGTGGTGGTGGTGCGAAAGGTTTTGCAGAAATCGGAACATTAGAAGTAATTGATGAACTTGGTATTCCTATTGACTATATCGTGGGAACAAGTATGGGAAGTGCAATGGGGGCATTCTATGCGATTGGCTACACGGGAAAAGAAATTGCAAAAGAAGTTGCCAAGCAAGATTGGAGCACAGCCTTCACGGATAAAATAGTAAGTAGAAAAACTCCTATTTCACGCAAAGAGGAACTTAGTCGCTATGCCCTTTCCTTTCCTATTAGAGGAGGTATCCATCTGCCCAAAGGCATTGTGAGAGGGCAAGAAATTATGAATATTTTATCAAAATACACTGTTGGCTACCAAGATTCTCTTAATTTTAAGAAATTTCCTATTCCGTACTCGTGCGTGGTTACAGATTTAGAAACAGGGGAATCAATCGTCTTAGAATCAGGAAATTTAACACAAGCAATTCGTGCAAGTATGTCAATTCCCTCTGTCTTCACGCCCACTGAAATTGGCGAACGCGTCTTTATAGACGGTGGGGTTGTTAATAATTTCCCTACCGATATTGCAAAAATAGAAGGCTATGATTTTATCATCGGGGTAGATGTACAAACTCCCCTACTTCACAAAAAAGATTTAGTTTCTGCCAAAGATATTGCCTACCAACTTTTGGGCTTTTTAGGTAAAAAACGCAATGATGATAATATAAAACTAACAGATGTTTACATACACCCTAATATTTCAAAATACACAACAAGTAGTTTTGCCCCCGCAGAGGTTGATAGCCTTATAGAAATAGGAAGAAAGGCTGCCCGAAAAGCCTACCCTCAATTAGTAAAATTGAAGGAAAAATTAGGAAAAAATGTAAGCAAAGAAAAACATACTACACCTAATTTTAATGCCCCCTTATTTTTCAATCACATAAAAGTTGGAGGACTAAAAAAAATAAGTCAAAAACTTTTTATGCAAAAAATTGACTTAAAAGACATAAATAGCATCACAACTACTGATTTAAAAAGCAAAATTGACGATGTTTCTGCAAGTTTAGATTTAGATTTACTCACTTATCAACTTAGCCAAGATACGCTAAGGTTTATTGCCCACGAACGCAATCAAAATCGCTTTAATGTCGGACTTCATTACGATAGTGACAACAACGCAAGTATTCTACTTAATACAACTTGGAACAATCTTTTATTCAAACATTCTCGTGCATCATTCGATGCTATTTTAGGTAAAAATCTACAATTTACAGCTCGTTACACGCTTAAATTTGGAGATATTCCTCATCTAAATTTAATGTTTGACACAAAAAAATACGATTTAACACTTTACGACTATAATGACAAACTCGCAGAAGGAACATTTAATTATTTCAAATTTGATGCAAACACACAATTTATTGTTTGGGATACCTATTCTGCGGGGATAGGAATTAGACAGGAATTTGTTCATATAGACCAAAGACTTAGTTACGATAATAACTATTCTTCTAAAAAGAAAATACACAAATGGTACACCAATTATTATGGTTTTATCCGTTTCAATACGCTTGACAACCACTACTACCCCAAAAGTGGAAGTAGTTTTGAAGGGGAGGCAAAATTCCTAACCGATGGAATTTCAGAAAAAGGTATTGTCCTTTATGGTAATTACAAAGCAGTATGGAATTTAATGGACAATTTTGACCTTATTTTTAATTTGTATGAGCGTTCCCTTATTGATTCTAATGTAAGTTTAATTTACAGCAACTATTGGGGTGGAGGCATACATACGAGATTTATTGACCGACCTATTCCATTTATGGGAACGAGATACGCACAAGGATACAACAAGGCAATGGGAGTAGGGCGACTTGATTTTCGCTATGAATTATTCAGAAATAACTACCTTGTTTTCACGGGAAATTATGGGCGTCATTCCAATACGATAGAGGAGTTTTTACAAGATACAGCCAAAAACCTTTGGGGGGCGGGACTTACTTATTCCTACAATAGCATTATAGGCCCTATTGAGTTTACTGTTATGCACTCCAACATTGTACACAGACCACTTTTGCACATAAGCATCGGTTACAATTTTTAAAATATTATGGTAGAATTTACGATTATAGTGCCTATCTACAATGAGGTAGAAAATATTACAAGACTTGCTCAAACACTTACAGAGTATATCAATACGGCAAGTGTAACGACACAAGTGCTTTTTGTAGATGATGGTTCAAATGATGGAAGTTTATCAGCCATAGAAAAAGAATGTTCTCGCTCTGAAAACCTGAATTATATTTCTTTTACAGAAAATAGAGGATTAAGTATGGCAATCAAAGCGGGGTTTGACAAGGTAACTACGCCTTATTTAGGCTATATTGATGCTGATTTGCAAACAACTCCTGAGGATTTTGAAAAACTATTGGTATTTCGCAAAGATTTTGCATTAGTTACGGGTATTCGACAGCATAGAAAAGATAATTTTATCAAAAAAATCTCTTCAAAAATTGCAAATGGATTTCGTCGGCTAATGGTCAATGATAACATTACTGACACAGGCTGTCCTTTAAAGGTATTTCGCACAGAAATTGCCCAAAAGCTACCCTTTTTCAATGGCAATCATCGTTTTTTTGCAAGCTTAGTGCAAATGTTTGAAGAGGAAGTAAAAGAAGTACCCGTGAGTCACTTTCCGCGTGAGGCAGGCACTGCTAAATTTGGATTGAGAAATCGGTTAATCGCTCCATTTTTAGATTGCTTTCATATCAGATGGTTACAAAAAAGACATCGTAACTACACCTTAAAACAGCAATCCTAATGGGTTTTGAGTTCAACTATATTACACTCGTAGGCTTTGTTGCACAATGCTTATTTTTTTCACGCTTTGCAGTTCAGTTATTCCTTTCAGAAAAAGCCAAAGCCTCACTTTCGCCAACTATTTTTTGGCAACTTAGCCTTTTAGCTTGTTATATTATGATAGCCTACGGTTTCCTTCGTAATGATTTTTCTGTTATCGAAGGGCAACTCATTACCTACTTCATTTATGTTAGAAATCTACAACTAAAAGGAGCTTGGAAAACACTTCCCAAACTACTGCGTTGGCTCGTTATCATTACACCCATAGTTGCATTTATCTATTGTATTTCGAATTATAATGAAATGGTGCTCCCCTTATTTAAGAACCCTACAATTCCATTATTTTGGTTGATTTTTGGAACGATAGGACAAAGTATTTTTTCCTCTCGCTTTATCTACCAATGGCTACATTCTGAATACCGAAAAGAATCAAGGTTTCCGCTTGGTTTTTGGATACTAAGCAGTATCGGAGCAGGAATGATAACGATATATGCTATTTTTACCAATGACTTAGTGCAATTCGTTGGCAAAGGAACGGGCTTACTGATGTATGCACGGAATTTTTATCTTAAAAAACTTGAAACAAAATGACAAAAATAAAAATTTATAGTTGTATTGTACTCACTCTTTTTCTGTATTCTTGCACAAGCATACAGCTCCATAAATCACTCTGGTACAAAGAAGTACAGAACTTTCCTGCAACTATTTTTCAAAAAGAAAACAACATAACTTTAACAGTCAGCAATAATGAAACTGATTTGTTTATAGAATTATTCAGCAATTCCCCTGAAACAATAGCAAACATAAAAGCAACGGGGCTTTCCTTGTGGCTAAACAAAGGGAAAAATCCTCAAAAAAAATACGGTATTCATTATCCACTCCCCTACACGGATACCAAAGATAAAGTAGCCTTAGAAAATTTCTCACAAGCAAATTTAGTTGCGATTCCCCTTTCGGAAATTGCTCCGATACAGCTTTCTGCTACACTATCCACCGAAGAAATGCACTACAATTTACAAATACCACTAACGGAATTAAATCTAAAAAACACGGATATTTTTACGGTACAGCTTAGTTCATTTGCCTCAGGGGAAACAGAATACCTAAGTAGTCTTACCACTTCCGAAGAAATTGAACGAAGACTAAATGAATACAAAGCAAAAAGAGATAGGAATTACAATCAAAATGAAATTATACCTTTTTTCTTCACTTTTGAATTGGCTAAAATGCCAAATAAAACTCGCTAAGTAATTCTCGATATTCCTCTGTGTAGTGATGCCTTTGTGAGGTTTCAATCGTCAATTCGCTTTTAGCACAATGTGTATTATACTTTCCAAATGTTAGCAAAACTCGTTTACTCTCTTTGTTGGGATTAGGAAACACAGTGCAATAATTATGACAATACAAAGCACTTTTTTCAGCCAAAGACAGTAGCTTTTCTGCTTGATTTATAGGAACAATAATGGAAAGCAACCCCTTATCACTAAGCAATTCTGCCACTTTTTCAAAAAACATCTCAAAAGAGAATTGTGTAGTATGCCGAGCAAGTCCCCGTTGCTCATTGGGAGGTAAAACACCCTCCGAAAAAAACGGTGGATTACTCACGATACAATCAAACTTTTGCTCTACTTGGAAGTTTTGCAAAGCAGAATGTATGACAGTTAGTCTTTCTGCAAATGGAGAATTTTGAAAATTTTCCTCAGCTTGCTTACAAGCCCCCTCATCAATATCAATCCCTACGACTTTTGCCTCAACAAAACGCTGTGCCAACATCAAGGCTATAACCCCAGAACCTGTACCAATATCAAGAATTGATTGTACTGCAAACGGGATTTTCGCCCACGCTCCAAGCAATACGCCGTCCGTGCCAACTTTCATAGCACACTCCTCTTGGCAGACTGCAAATTTCTTAAAACGAAAAGGCTTACTCATTGACAATTCGTCCGTCTTTCATTACTAATTTACGGTCACAACGGTCTGCAAATTCATTGTCGTGCGTTACGATTACGAAAGTTTGCCCCAATTTATCACGCAAATCAAAAAACAACTGATGAATTTCCTCTTTGTTTACAGAATCTAAATTCCCCGTTGGTTCATCAGCAAAAATTATTGCAGGATTATTCATCAATGCCCGTGCAATCGCCACTCGCTGATTTTCCCCACCAGAAAGTTCTGAGGGTTTATGCGAAATTCTATCTGCAAGCCCCAGCATTTCCAATAACTCTCCTGCTCGTTTTTCACTTTCTTTCTTCCCTTTTCCTAAGATAAAAGCAGGAATACACACATTTTCTATTGCTGTAAATTCAGGTAATAAATGATGAAATTGAAATACAAAACCAATTTGGCGATTGCGGAAATTAGCTAATTTTTTTTCGCCATATTTTGAAATATCCTCGCCATTGAACAAAATACTACCGTCATCTAATTTGTCAAGGGTGCTTAAAATTTGTAACAAAGTAGTTTTTCCTGCCCCACTCGCCCCTACAATTGCCACCACTTCATTAGTCTGAATTTCTAAGGAAACCCCTTTCAGCACTTGCAATTGGTCATAAAACTTTGTTATATTTTGTCCTTTTAGCATATTTCTGTATTATAAATTACAACTTTAAAGATCTAAACTGCAAATATTTAAAATTCTATCTCTCCAATCTCATTTTCAGAATCTAATTCATTAAAAATATCTTCAATTGTATCTTCAATTTTATAATATGAATTTTTTGCACAATCATGAAGTCTTCTTAAGTAGTTATATTCTTCTTTGTCATCTTTATCTGAATACATTAACATTGCAATCATATCCCCTCTTTGATTTCTAATAATAAAATCTACACAATCCTCCCCCTCTTCATCTACCCATCGATCAGTTGTTATAGTAGATGTTTTCAATATTACTTTAAACTCTGCATCTCTTGATGTTTTATTCCAAATAACATTTTTAGATTTTTCAACAAGTTTGTCAATAATTTTCTTATATTTTTCTTCAATCATTTTTACCAAATTTTAATTGTCCCTCTAGTTCATTTAATTGATTTTCTATCTTTTCCAAATCTGAAATAATTTTTGCCTTATTTAGTCCTGTTTTTGTTCCTATTAAATTGTGATTCAAATTTTCCATATGTATACTTATTGTATTTAAAGAATCTATAAAATTATCTGATTTAGTTAATTCATTTACCTCCGAATTGTACTTTAATTGAATTAATATTGACTTTAAATCTTTTAATCTAATAATTGATGATTCATCTTTGTTTGATAATAAGTAATTTTGAACTTCTTGAACTATTTTAATTGCTTTAGATATATCAGATATTGATAATAATTTCATAACTCTATTATTTGCGTCTTCAACTTTTTGTTTAGTTATTTCAGCAGTTTCTTTAACTGACAAAATTTGAAAATAAGCTACAATAATTCCATAAATTGAGGAGTATGTGCCGGAGAAACTTATATAATTAATCAATACTCTTTCATTTTTTTCAAAAATAAAGTAAAATAAAATAGATAGAAACAGCAACCCTATCACATACAAAAACAGTGCAAATATTGGATCTCTTATTCTTTTCATATATTTCAACTACCCTTTTATCTGTCTGTAAAATTCCCACAACACCATTCCAGCACTTACCGAAATATTGAGAGAATGCTTTGTTCCCTCTTGTGGAATTTCAATACAATCTTCACAAGCATCAACAATTTTTTGTTGGACGCCTTTCACTTCATTACCAAAAACGATAGCTGTTTTTTCTTTTGCTTTGAAAGAAAATTGATGCAACATTTTGCTATTTTCTGTCTGCTCAATCGCATAAATTTTAAAATCCTCAGCTTTCAATTTTTGCAAAGCCTCTTCGGTATTTTCAACATATTCCCAAGGTACAGCATCTTCTGCTCCAAGTGCCGTTTTGTGAATATCACGATGTGGTGGCGTTGCAGTAATCCCACAAAGGTAAATTTTTGCCACGCGTAAAGCATCGCAAGTACGAAAAACGGAGCCGATATTATTCAAACTCCGTATATTGTCTAAAATTACTATAATAGGAAGTTTCTCTGCCGATTTATATTCCTCGACAGAGAGCCTTTCCATTTCACTATTTTTTAATTTTCGCATTACCATTCTACTGCTTGTCGTCTTACAGGCATCGTCATACAACGAGCACCACCTCCTCCTCGTGGCAATTCTGAGCCACTCAAAGTAACAAAGCAACTTTTATAATCTTCCACATTTACTTTTCCACTTGCTACATCTTCGGCATTTAGAATTTCAAAACCGTGCTTATTTAGCTCATCAGCGGTGTAAGTATTGCGTCTGTAACCAATGATTTTTCCAGGTGCAAATGCAAAGAAATTCGCTCCACTGTGCCACTGCTCTCGTTCTTGATGCCAAAGGTCAGTACCTCCACAAGAAATAGGCTCTAAATCCATTCCCAACTCTTTCAAAGCAGAAAGCATAGAGCCTTTTTGTGCTATTTTCACCTTATCTCCTTGCACTGTAATACAAACCGTTCTAAAACGAGAAGGTTGTAAAATCAATGGACTGTGTACCATACATTTGTTTTTATCTAACAAGGTAAATACCATATCCATATGAATAAATGACTCTGGTGTTTCTGGGAGTTCCTGCACTACAATATGACGCGGTTTTCCGTCCTTGTACTGCTTTAACATTTCAATAATATAGTCCACACCTTGCGTAGAAGTTCTCACTCCATTTCCAATAATCAAAATATCCTCACGAGCAATTAGCACATCGCCCCCTTCAATATTAAGTCCTTGGCTAAAATCTTTGCTATCCAACGGATTACAAGCAGTCGTTTTTACTTCTGGATGATTTTCAAAAATGGTCTGCATTACCAAACTCTCTCTATCACGAACAGCATTTGCCATTTTACAAATAAGCACCCTATCATAAACAGATACCGATGCATCTCGGGTAAAGAAGAAATTATGTAGAGGACGCAAAATAAATCGCTCATCAGAAACAAATTCCGTCAAAGTATTTTTTTCCATTGGTAGCCCCTCAATCAATGCAGTAGCCAATTCCTCTGCATTCATTTCTTCTAAACGCATTTGCAAATGCACTCTACGAGATGGTAAAATATTGGCTTCCTCTATTTTACACACTTTTGCAATTACGCTATTTTTCAACTCAATGTCGTTAAGTACATCAGCCAAAAGTTCCTTTACTTGATAAGTCTTAGTAATTTTGCCCAATGCCTCGCGAAACATTCGGTATTCTTCATTTACCACATCAAGGCTCAAAATATCACTATACAATGCCCGTTCTGCCGTAGCAGGAGTCATATTTTCTACCTCACTTCCAGGAGTATGAAGAATTACTCCCTCTAATTTTCCTATCTCTGAATATACGCGTATTTTAGATGTTTCCATCAGTTTTTACTTTTTTTAGGTTCATTTTACCACAAAAGTAAGTATTTTTGGGAAGAAATATCGTTTTTTAAAGTTTGAAAATGCCAAAAAGTTACAATATAGTGCTATTCTGCTTACTCTTTTCGGTGCTACAACTCAATGCACAGCAAAAGAAATCAGAGCATATTCCTTTCGTTTTTTACTCAATCGAAAAGGATAATAGCCTATGCGTACATTTACCGACCGTTATCATTACCCCACACGGAGCAAAAATGGTAATAACGAAAAGACCACCTCGTAAATACAGAAAAGGAACACGAGCCTATAATCGCACGATTAGAAACCTAAAAGTAGTCTATCCTTTGGCAAAAAAAGCTGCTTTTAAAATTAAAGAAATAGAAGAAAAATTAGCAAAAATAGCCGACAAAAAAGAGAAAAAGCATTTGGTAAAAGAAGAATACCAAAAACTAATGCAAATCTACAAAGAACCCTTAAAGAATTTAAAAATATCACAAGGGCGAATGCTTATTGTCCTTATTGATAGAGAAACAGGAAATACCACTTTTCAGCATATAAAAAATTACAAAGGTGGAGTTACGGCATTCTTTTGGCAAGGTATTGCACGAATTTTTGGCAATGATTTGAAAAAAGGATACGACCCTTATGGCGAACATATTTACTTAGAACATTTGATACAAAAATACGAAAGAGGAGAATTATGAAAATAAAAGACTATGTACTTGCACACAGCACTGAGGAAATTTCTATTTTAAAAGAACTTGACAGAGCGACACATTTAAATATTTTAAGACCAAGAATGCTCTCTGGACACGAACAAGGAATGCTCCTATACCTCTTAGTTAAAATGCTAAAACCCAAACGAATTTTAGAACTTGGCACCTACACGGGCTATTCTGCGATAAGTATGGCACGGGGCTTGGAAGAGAATGGCGAACTTATTTCAGTAGATAAGAATGATGAGCTATACCCTTTTGCTCAAAGTTTTGTAGCAAAAGCAAATTTAGAAGATAAAATACGACTTATTTCTGGCGATGCAAAAGAGGTTATTAGCTCTCTTAATGGCACTTTTGATTTGGTTTTTATTGATGCAGATAAACGAGAATATATTGCTTACTATGACTTGCTTTTTGATAAAGTTAATAATGGCGGTTTTATTCTTGCAGATAATGTGCTTTGGGACGGAAAAGTCTTAGCAGACACTCCTGACACCGATGCTCAAACACAAGGAATACTTGCCTTTAATCAATATATCCAAGAAGACAACAGAGTTGAAAATCTCTTACTCCCATTGCGTGATGGACTAAGTATTATTCGTAAAAAATAGTTTATTGAGGAACATTTTTAACCCACAAATCTCGTTGAGGGAAAGGTATTTCGATATTGTTTTCTTTGAAATTTTTGAAGATTCTTTTCCTAATATCACTTTTGATTTTCTTAATCTCAAAAAATTCTCTTGAAAAGAAATATAGGCGAAAATCTACCGAAGAATCCCCATAATTCATTAACTGTACCGATGGTGCAGGAAATTTTTGTATGCCACTTTGCCCATTGAGAGAATCAAGAAGAACTTTCTCAACAAATTCAATATCAGAACTATATGCCACCCCTACATCAATATGAAATCGTGCTGATTTTTGATTATGACTCCAGTTCGTAACCTTATTGGTAACCAAAATAGAGTTGGGAATAATAATACTAATATTATCAATCGTAATAACTTCGGTGGTGCGTAATCCAATGTGTCGAACTTGGCAAATAAGGTCATCAACAATCAATTTATCGCCCACTTTCACACTACTCTCAAAAAGCAGAATAATGCCTGAAAAAATATCATTAAAAGTTTGTTGTAACCCAATCCCGACACCAACGAGCAATGCCCCAGAACTTACCAAAAGCCCCATAGAATCAATATCTAAGGCATTGAGAATAAAAAGGAGTGTGATAAAATAAATAATATATTTTATAATTTGAAAAATAGAATGTTGCCGTCCTTTGTCAATTTTTCGTTGTGTGGCATATTGTGTAAATACCTTTCCTAAAAACCAAATAATAATACGAGCAATTAAAAGCGTCAAAAGTACAGCTACCACAGTTTTTACCGTAATATCCATATCTTTACCGAGCGACAATATTTTATAATTCAAAATATCTTTCATAATCATTGCAAAAATACACTTTTTTTATGACAATTTTATCTTTTTAATAAAAACTTCTTTTGATATTACCAAAAAAATGAAAAGAGGCCACACCTCACAATGCAACCTCTTCTCGAATGAAAAAACTTGTTTTTATTTGCTTAAATTCTCATTTCTATCTAATGCTGTTCTTGGCAAAGCCCAAACAAAACGAGGGTCTTTAGCATCTAAATCAAGAATTGCAGGATGACTA
>PDWI01012946.1_pt1 | contig 16607 bp, 23 predicted proteins | sample 1430891 | NCBI WGS metagenome assembly PDWI01 (sample SAMN01162508, study PRJNA174530) | Oral metagenome, whole genome shotgun sequencing project. | biome: Marine environment; feature: Marine mammal; material: Swab sample of the gingival sulcus; isolation source: swab sample of gingival sulcus...
CAGGAGAGAACATGGCCAAGGAAGAAATGCTCGAATTTCCCGGTGTCGTGAAGGAACTCCTGCCGAATGCGACGTTCCGGGTCGAGCTTGAAAACGGCCATGAGATCATCGCGCATACGGCAGGCAAGATGCGCAAGAACCGCATCCGCGTTCTGGCCGGCGACCGTGTGCAGGTCGAGATGACCCCCTACGACCTGACCAAGGGGCGGATCAATTTCCGCTTCAAGTAAGCCACGACTGATACTCGGGTCCGGCTCGCCCCGGCGGGCCGAACTGCTTTTGACGCTCGGGATCACGCCCGATGCCGTCCGCGCGCCGGAGATCGACGAGACCCCGGCGCGCGGCGAATTGCCCCTGCATTACTGCCGCCGGATCGCCTCCGGCAAGGCCGACGCGATGTCAGTCGGCCCCGGCGAGGTGGCGCTCTGCGCCGATACCACCGTCGCGCTGGGTCGCCGGATCATGGGCAAACCCGCCGACGTGGGCGAGGCGGCAGCCTTCCTGCGCGCGCTGTCGGGGCGGCGTCACAAGGTGATCACTTCCGTCGTGGTGCGCAACGCCGAAAAGCGCTGGGTGCGCGATGTGGTCACGCAGGTGAAGGTGAAGCGTCTTTCGGACACGGAGTTGAATGCCTATCTCGCCAGCGACGACTGGCGCGGCAAGGCGGGCGCCTACGCCATCCAGGGGCCGGCCGGCGCATTTATCCCGTGGATTCAAGGCAGCTACAGCGCGGTGATGGGCTTGCCCGTCGCCGAAACCGCCACGCTGCTCACGGCTGCGGGCTACCCTGTCACGGGAGGTTGGACATGAAGGGCACCGTCGTCGCGCTGGACGAGATCGACGGCCGCAAGGCGGCGGCACTGCTGGTCGACGGCGCGCTGGAAGACCTGCTGGTCGATGCGCGCGACGATACCCCACGCCCCGGCGCCATCTACCGCGCCCTCTGCGACCGCCCGGTGAAGGGACAGGGCGGCATGTTCCTGCGTCTGCCCGAAGGCAGCGCCTACCTGCGTGGCGCCAAAGGGCTGAAGCCCGGACAGCCGCTGCTGGTGCAGGTCACCGGCTGGGCCGAGGACGGCAAGGCCGTGCCCGTCACGCAGCGCGTGCTGTTCAAGTCGCGTTTCGTGATCGTCACCCCCGACGCCCCCGGCATCAACATCTCGCGCACCATCCGCGACGAAGAACAACGTGTGCGCCTGCGCGAGATCGTCGACGACGTGCTGGGCGACGCCGAAGGCATTGGCCTGATCCTGCGCTCGCAGGCGGCGTCTGGCACCGACGCCGAGGTCGCCGAAGACATCGCCGCCATGGCCGAACTGGCCGGGGCCGTGACGCGCGACACCACCGGCACCAGCCCCGAACTCCTGCTCGACGGCCCTGATTCCCACGCGCTTGCCTGGCGCGAATGGCCCATGCCCGACGTGCTGGGCGACGCTCCCGGCAGCTTTGCCATCCACGGCATCGACGCCCTGATCGACACCGCCCGCCGCCCGCGTCTGCCCCTTCCCGGCGGCGCCTTCGCCTATATCGAGCCGACCCGCGCGCTGATCGCCGTCGACGTCAACACCGGCGCCGACACCACCCCCGCCGCGGGCCTGAAGGCCAACATCGCCCTCGCCCGCGCCCTGCCGCGCGCCCTGCGCATCCGTGGCCTCGGCGGACAGATCACGCTCGACCTCGCCCCGATGCCAAAGAAAGACCGCCGCCCCTTCGAACAGGCGCTCCGCGCGGCGTTCAAGGCCGACCAGATCGACACCGCACTCGCCGGCTGGACCCCTCTGGGCCATTTCGAGTTGCAACGCAAACGCGAACGCCGCCCGCTTTCGGAAGCCTTCGCATGAGCTGTCCCACCTGTGGCAAGCCGGCGGATGCGCGCTACCGCCCCTTCTGCTCGAAACGCTGCGCCGATGTCGACCTGGGCCGCTGGCTGAACGGCGCCTACGCGATCATGACAGACGAACCGCCCGAGCCGGACACCCCCTCCACAGACAGCCAGCCCATCACGCCCCCGTCTCACTGATTTTTCGCGTTTTTCCTCTGGACACGCCCTCTTCGCGCCACTAGAAAACGCCCACCCGAACGCAAGACGTTCACCCGTGCCCGGGTAGCTCAGGGGTAGAGCAGTGGATTGAAAATCCTCGTGTCGGTGGTTCGATTCCGCCCCCGGGCACCACTTTATAAAGCCTTACAGATAAACGAAAAAATCGCAACTTTGTGTGGCGCGCCGCCAGCTTTGCGACAGATTTTCACAAGCTTTGCGACACGAAATTTGAAATCAGTATAGCGCGGCGCTGGCTCTGGGACATCGGTGCAGTTTACGCGCCATTGTCCGGCTCAATCATGGCCTGAATTTCGGTGATGGCGTCTTCTGGCGTGCGACTTCTGCGTTTATGTTGGCCACCGACCCAGCCGATTAGAGTGAACAACCAGGAAAACGCCATGACCCACTGCATCGCGCTGGAGCCAATCCAGACTGCAAAACTCATTGCGACAGCGAGAACCACAAGCCACGCAATGCTTTGGATGTAAGTTTCCCAATAGTTCTTGATCAGTACGATCATGATGCATCCTCCCATGCCTTATGAAATCTGTGTTCCAGCGTCCGTTTCGGTTCCGCCCGTCCCAACAGATCAGGGCAGAAATCATCCGGCCCCAGCCGCCACAGGTGGCGCAATGGGGTGTTATTGATGACCTCGGTCTGCACAGGATAAACCTCGACCGCGCGGGCATCCTGGCCCCAGACAGGGTTCTTGATCGCCTGCAGCTGGTCCCAGGTGATCGTGCCATCGTGGGCGACGACCAAGTGGCCGAGCGTGTCGTCCACCATCACGCCGAAGCCCATCACCTCCATTTCGATTGGATCGGGATAATCTTGTCTCATCGCACCTTCCCTACTTGGCAACGCTGTGGCCACAGCTGGAGCACTTCAGGCAATCAACCAAAAGACCAGGACCACCTGCAGAGAACGTGGAAACTGTATTGTCGCCAGGAAAGTCGGGCATGCCCGCCGTAAAGGTCTGCTGAATAGCCTTGCCTTCGCTCATTTGTGTGTCACAGAGACGGCACTTCATGGTTCGTCCTTTCATTCGAAATTACTGATCAGCAGCTCGGTGCGTACTTTGGAACGGTCGTTCTTGGCTGCGATCGTGTAGGTGGTGGAGACCTCGGCCATGTGGAACGCGGCAAAGGTTTCGCGGATCTCTGGCACATCGTTGATGGACATCAGGAAGCGGCCTTTGATCGTGCGCAACAAACCGGACAACAGGATGAAGTCCTCGCGCTCGAACAGCTCCTTGCCATAGTCGTCCTCGCAGCCCCAATAGGGCGGATCGAGGTAAAAGAACGTGCCAGCGCGGTCCACACGGGCGATGAAGGCGGCATAGTCCATGCAAGTAACGGTGACTGCCGAGAGCCGCTCGTGCAGCGCTTCAAGATCGGGCTCAAGCGTGGTCAGATTAAACCGGGCTGGGCGATCAACGGAGATCCCGAAATTGCGGCCTGATGGTTTGCCGCCAAAGGCGGTACGTTGGAGGAACAGGAACCGCGCAGCGCGTTGCAGATCTGTGAGCGTCTCTGGATCGGTATCGACCAAGCGATTGAAGTTTGCCTGGGTCGTCAGCTGAAACCGCAACAGATCAAGGAAGGCGACGTAATGATCCTGAAGGATGCGGAAAAGATTATAGACATCACGGCCAGCGTCATTGATGAACTCGGCCTTCGGGCGCGCACTGCGCCGCAGGAACATCCCGCCCATGCCGACAAAGGGTTCGGCATAGGTGGTGTGTTCATCCGCGTCGATGATAGCGCAAATGCGTTTGGCGAGGTTGCGTTTGCCGCCCAGATACGGGGCAACAGGATTGGTTTGTGAGATGACGGTCTTTGACATTTGTTCTCGAATCGTTCCATTGTGCCGTTTCCCTCGATCGTGGGTGCGGACGGCCTTCATCTCAGATCGGTCGGCGGGCAGGTCTCGACAATCGGCCCGTGGTGAGGGGCGCGCCAACGCCCCTTGCCTCCGCTATGTGCGGCGACGGCCCAACGCCCAGAGGACGTAGCGGCGAGTGATCATGGCGGCATAAGCCAGCCGTAAACGCCCCGGCGGTGCGTGTTCAGACAAAGCCGCCTCGAACCACTGGCTGTCGGCAAAGGCCGGGCGGAAGCCGGTTTCCAGCAACGTATCGTGAATTGCGGCTGGCTTCAGGAAGTACGGATCATCGGGCGAAAATGCCCAATGTAACCAGCGCGGCACCGAGCTTTCAAACTCACGACCGGCGGGCACATACAGCACCCAGCCGCTGTTCTTCTTGCCGACCCACCATGTGAGCGGGTGCACGACCACATAACCGCGCACACCGCCCTTTTTGCACCAGGACACATCCGGCATATCAGTTGTCACTTGCCGGTTTGTTGATCACCGCCAGTGCCTCGGCGTAGGCGGCCTCGGCCTCGGCCTGTGCGGCAAGTAGGGCAGCGATCACGTCTTCCTCGATAGTCTCCGAACTCTCATCGAGGGCTGCAATCGTCGCCCTGGTCTCCGCCTCGATCGCGCCAACCAGTAGCGCAATTTCGCGGAATGAGTTCGCCTTGACGAGGATCTGGGCCAGAAGCTCGTCGCGGTCGACACCGCGCGCAGCGGCCTCGCGGTCGAGAATCGCCAGCTCTTCGGGGCGGGCGCTGGCGGGCGCGCGCGCGACCTGTTCCTTGAACATCCATTCCGCGATCTTGGCAGGCGCGACCGTTGATATCCGGGCGCGGTAACTATCAGCTGCCTCGCCAATCTTGGCGCGCGCAGTGTCCTTGATCGCAGCGCCGATCACAGCGGGCGGCACACCCGCCGCTGCCAAACCGGCCACCGCGAAATTGACATACTGTGTTCCATTGTGCTTGAGAGTAATTTCCATCAGTCTTCTCCTTGGCATCAATTCATCAACAGCCGACCAGCACTGGCGTCAGTATCATCGACCAGCGCTGCCCCGCCCTGTAGGGTGGTGTCGTTATGAGAGACCACAGCCACGCTCGCGTTGGCGTGTCCCAGCGCGGTGACGTTGCCGCTAAAACTGCATGCCGAGATGGCCAGCGTGACGATCTGGGCGCCGATGCCTGTCACCAGATTGCGAGCATGGTCGCCATTGTCCAACGATGCCGGGCCAGACACGTTGCAGCCCCACAACCCGATGTTGCGCACACCACCGTGACTGAAACCAAACAGGCTGCCGCCTGTTGTCGAGAAGGGCAGCCAGGCATGTTCTTTTGCGCCCGACAAGTCGATATCGACCTGCGAGAGCAGAATGGAACCTGTCAGGTTCTTGATTTGAGCCAACCTGTTCGCCCCACCACTGACGTAGACGGTCGGTTTGATAATCGCAGGCGGATCATTCGGTCTCGCCCAGTAGTCGCGTCTGTACACATACAGACTGCGGTTTTCGGTGACGACATCCGCAGTGATCTCATGCACCTTACCCGGCTCCAGCCGTACGGCTACGCGGGCGCCGTTCGGAGCCGCCTGTACCAGGTCGCCGATTGAATTGAAGGTGCCGTTATTCTCATTTGTCGGGGCGGGGTCGTCAGGGTCGACTGTGCCCGAGAAATTCATCAAGCCGTTGACGACGCCATGCAAATTATCTTTTGCGGCCCCCAATGCCGTAATTTTGGCGTCAATTTGCGGCAGCGTTTCCGTGCCGTGATATCGTCGTGGAGCACGCCGAGCGCGGCGAGCATTTGTTGGATTTCAGTGGGCATGTTCAAACTCCCGAAAAGTGGCTTGGTGAAACTGCTGACGCATGATCTTGGCCTGGTTGGCGAGAACCAGTGCGAATTCGCGGTCATGAAGGATGTTCACATCCGGCCCGGTCACCACGACGTTCACCGAGTTGTCGGGTACGCCTGACAGGGCCAGTGTGAAGGCGACAATGATGTCGCTGTCCGCTGTTTTGTAGAGCAGCGGCTTGGCCTTATCCGCCCAGATGGCAAAAAAGGTTCCGTCGCTCAGGACGAATCCTACTTCACGCACCCAGAAGGCCGGGCTGTCGGCCACATGTGCCTGTAAGGTAATCGTGGCCGGTCCACTGCGCTCGCCGCCGCCGACGGCGACACGGAACCGCTCGTTGTGCAAACCATCGTCGCCAGGATCAGGTTCGTAACCTGCGCCGCCGCCGTCCCCGAGAGCGATATGGGTGATTTCGCCCTCTAAACCCCTCCTAGAGGCGGAGAGGATGGCATTGAGGCCCGCGTCGGTAATTGTCGGTGTGATGTATTTGGTCATGGTCCCTCACGCGGCATACGCTGAAAGTCTGTTGATCTGGAGGACGGTAGCGCCTGCTCGGGCGCGGATCTGACCCGCAAAACCGGACAAGCGTTTGGCTTGGCCTTTGGAGCGGATCACCTCGGCGGCAGCAGCTGCGGGTGCGACCGCTGCCAGTCGCTTGAAGTCGGTGGGCCGCTTGGCTGACGCCCGTGGGCGGGAAACTTCCAAAGACGCTGATCCCGCTCCCACACGCATGTTGTTTCGCATGTTAACCCCAATGCGGATCACACTCTCCTGCGATTGCCGCTTTGTGATAGCGATCATGTGATGGGCAGCGACAATGATACGCGCCCCCAGCACAGTGTCTTCGTCAAACAGCGTCTCGCCCACCAGAAAGGTGATTGCATGCGTGTTGGGCGTGCCCCTCGGGCTTTCCTGATGCCAGTGCTTGAGCACCATGCGCATTCCCAGAAGGCTCAGGCCCAACCGCACGCCCGCATCATATCCGTGGAGCGATTTCAGTTCCCAGATATGTGCCAGAATGCGACGTTGGACATGCTCCGGGAAATCGGGGTCGATGAAATCCTGTGCACCAAACTCCCGGATCATGAACGGCAAGAGCCGGGCATCCACCGTCATCGGATCGCTCATGCTGAGCGCGGAGAGGTCAATCTTGGCCAGTGCCTCGCCAAAGAGCCGCGCCAAGGCCTGCTGACGGTCATCCTTGACCCCGGAAGGGACAAGCGCCATGGGAATGAGGGAGGTGACCTGTTCAGACATTCGGGGCCTCCATCAGATTGACGGTGAGGTTGCCTAAGACGGCGAATTCGGTGCTGGCCAGATCGGTGAAGGCAAAGGCCGGACCACCGACCCCGGCAACGCCCGGCACAGCACGCACGGCCTCCACCAGCGCGGAAGGCGCAACCTGCGCCCCGAGGCTCCGACCCCAAAGATCAAATTGCGCGCGGATCAGCGCCTCGGCCTCACGCACCGCGCCTGCCGCATATCCAGGGATAACCTTGAGCGTCATCACCACATCGAAGACCTGCGGCGTGACCTTGTGGATGGAGACGAAATCCCCCATCGGGATCATGGTTTCCGGGTCCAGATATTGGGTGATGATCTCGTCAATCGCATCCGCCGCGACGCCGGTATTCATCAGAGGGTAGATGTGGATGTGGCCGGGCTGCGGGCGGATCACCTCAACATCAACGATGTCGGGATGCGCCGCCATGACCAGCTCGATATAGCCCCGCCGCGAACCTCCGCGCGTGATGCGCTCGAAGGCATTGACGATCCGCTCCCGGAACCGGTCATCGCTTTCCACGTCCGAGCCGCCAGCAGAGATTTGCGTGTTGGCGACCGCGCCGACATAGGCGACGGGATCAAGGATGTCTTGGATTTGACCGGGCTGGAGTTCGTTGTAAACGGCTCCGGCCCCGGTGGCGGTGACATCGACGCTGCCACTCATTGTGTCTGCCGGAATGACCAGTTCCTGGATGGTGCGGAAGACAAGCGCGCTGCCTGCCGCAACGCGAGTGCCGACCGGGATCACCACGGCGGTGTTGCGGCTCTCCGAGAGCGTGAATTCCACCTCAGCGCGGGCATATTGCGCGGAAAGACGGAAGGTGCCGACATTAGCTCCCAGCACATCAAGGTGACGCCCTTCGGCCCAGATGGCGCGGTTTTGAATGAGACCATTCTGGATGGCACTACCCACGTTCGAGAGCGCATAGGCCATCAGGTTGATCATGAAATTCTCAACCTGCGCGGGGTAAAGCGTGCGGTCCGAAATCTGCTCGAACTCCGACACCAGATCACGCTTGAGCACATCGGTATTCGTCTCAGCGAAATCCGGCATGGGGAGCGCGCGCAGCTCATCAAGGGTGAGGGTCGTTGGAAGCACTGCCATCACGCCACCCGCCGCTCTGAGGTGGATTGGTCAGTCAGATCCACTTGGGTCACGCGCAGATCGTCAAGAACGCTTTCCGCCGGACGCCAGTAAATCTCGGCATTCAAACGCGCATAGGCGGTTTCGGCCACCTGCACATCTTGCAGCACGATGCGTGGCTCCCACATGGTCAGCGCATCCCAGATCGCCCGCGTGATATTGGGGATCGCCACCTCCATGGGCCGGTCGATATAGGGCATCAGATCACAGCCCATTTCCGGCTCAGTCGGCACGCCCCCCAGCGGGGTCAGGATCAGGTTGGTGATGGATTGATGCAGATCGTCCACCGCCGAGGCGATGTCACCCCAGAAGGGTTGCGCCGCGCGGGTAACAGCATCCACGCGCCCAACCTTGAGCGACCAGTGCTGAAAGGGAATGGTGGCTTTGTCCTGCATAGGGCCTTACTACCCAGCCCGCAGGGCGCATATCGGAGGACACGGTCCGCTCTGCCTTAGACAGGCTCTCCGCTCTCTGCTGACCCTGGCATCACATCTCTATGCTTGTGCTGATCGCTGATATCGGTGCCGTTATGGGTCAGAGCGCCGCTTTCAAGGATGATCTCGCTGGCAGCGATCTTGACCGGGCCGCTGGAATTGATGGTGACAGCTCCGCTACCCTTGTTGACCGAGATCGACCCGCCCGGCCACACGAGGCCGATATCGTCATTCGATCCGAAAGGCGGCACGTTGCTTGCATTATACTTGACGCCCATCATGCACCCATCCTCGCCCTTGGCGTCGAGCGCACACCAAACCTCATCGCCCATGTCGGGCATCATGTAGGTCTTGGTGCTGCCCCCAGCGCTGGCCAACACGTCGATCCAATGGGAGACCACACCATCCTCATCCTCGAACTGGACGCGGATTTTCTGGCGGGCGGGATCGCGGTCCACGACGATGCCGCGTTTGTTGGTCTGGTTGGCCTCATATTCACGCGCGCGCATCGACCAGCTCCGCCGTTGTGGTGTAACCGCCGCGCTCCAGCGTATGGCTGGAGCTGTCGATCACCCGTTTGCCCGAATAGCCGCCAAAGCCCACCAACCCGACCGTGTTGCCCGCCGCGAAGGCGGTCGACCCCACGCACGTGATGCTGCCTGCGAAGCGGTTGCGGTTGGCATAGTGCAGTTCGGACTTGAGCCGCGCCTCGGCATGGGCGGCGCTTTCCAGCCGCTCGCCCGTGATGCGCAGCGTGTCGCCCGTGGTTACACGCGGATCGTCTTCCTCATATTCATTGTTCTTCGCGTTCCGCTCGTCGAGATAGCTGGCCTTGCCCGAGGAATAGGTTTCATGGCTCTGGAAACGGAAATCGTAGTCGATGAGCTTGCGGTCCCCATGATAGATCAGGCTCGCGGGCGGCAAGCCGTCGATGGATGCGAAATTCGTAAAGATCAGGGCATTGCCGCGCAGGTTGCAATAATGCCCGGTTTCCTCGGCGAGGCGCTTGACGAATTCCAGATACCGCTCGCGGCGCTGCGTGATACGGCTGTGAAAGAGCGCGTTGATCTTGCCCTGCACCTCAAGACCGATCTCGCCTGCGACCGCGCTCACAATGTCCTTTGTCTCCTGCCGCTCATAGGCTTTGGTGACCTTCGTGCGCAGCGCCTTGCTGACCGGAGCGGCCAGCCCTCGGACGGTCATCAGATCACCGTCCCGGCCACCAGTCGCGTTCGGCTCGTCCATCTCGAATGTGCCAGCGGGCAGAATGCCGCCCTGCCCGTCATTGATGATGAGCGTCATGGTATCGCCATGCTCGGGACGCCACGGGCCTTTCCACAACCCGTTCTTGTCATGCACGGTGAGATCCATCTCATCGGCCTTGCCGTGGAGGTGGTCGGTATAGGTGATCGTGGTGGTATCCGGGTCCAGAGCGCCGCTGATATCCACGCCGCGATAGAAAAGGTGGAAGCTCGGGCTTGGCAGGCCGCTACTCATAGCTTGCCTCCTTCCGCTTCCATGGCGGCAGGAGGCTGTCATCTACCTCATCCGCATCAAGCACCGGCACAATCAACTTGAGGCCTGCGGGCAGGATGAGTGGCGGAACGGTGATCGGATCAAGGAAGAGCGCGCGGTTGGCTTCCAGCAAAACCGACTGTTTGGCCGCATCGCCATAGTAGCGATAGGCCAGCAAATCCCAGCGGTCTCCGTCAATGGTCTTGTGTTCAAAATGACCGTTAGGGGTGCTCATGCTCTAACGCCTCACATTGGGGTTGCTGCGCGCGGATCGGGTCAGTGCCGGTGCCAGGGCGCGGGCGATGGAAGACATTAGACCGAAGAGGCTGGCGACCGGGGCCTCAAGCAGGGTGATCGTGGCTTCAACGCGGGTGATCCCGCCCGCGCGGTTGGTCTTCTGGACGGTGATTTCCAGCGACTGCACCACGTAGCGCTGCCCGGTGAAACCGCCTGCGGCAAACATCAGCGGCAGCGGCGTTTTCATGGCGAAGGCCAGCTCCAGCTTGTTCAATTCGGCACGCGGATTGCAGAACTCCTCGGAGAAGAAAAAGTCAAAGCTCTGGGTGTCCAGCTCTGCCCCGATGTCATGCAGCACCGGCTTGCCACGGGTGACATCATATTGGGCGAAGGTGTTCTGGCGCGAAATACTGTGCCCGGTCGGGCCGGAGAGTGAATTCAAGCCCATAGGGATAGAGCCGAAATGCAATGCGATCATTCTCAGAAATCCTTCCGTCTTTCGCGCGCATCTTCCCTGTCCACGAGCCGTTTCAGCTCACGGCGGTGGCGGGCCATTTCGTCTTTGAATTGGCGCAGGTTTGCGGATGAGGCGCTGTCAAAATGGAAATCGCCATAACTGACGGAGATCGTGCGGCCACCTTCGCCAGAACCGGCACCGCCAGCACGGGCGATGCTCGATGGAGCTTGCGCGGTGCGCGCCTCACGAGCCTCGGGCAGAACGGATCGCGCCGCGACGTCCGGTACTGCGGTGGCCGCGACAGCCATGTCCTGGCTGATCGGCAACGCTGCCGCCATGGTCGCCGCTGCCGCGCCGCGCATGGCCGCAACCATCGGGGCCGCCCGGATGGAGCTTGCAATCGTCTCGCCGAACCTGAGGCGGTGAATGTCCGAGAGCGGACCGGTTTTGGCAGGCGACGATGGCAGGTGATCGCGCACCTGTTGCGTTGCTGCCGCCGTTGCGGCCACCACCAGATGCGTGCCCGCCCGGATGCCTTCGGCCAAGGTGCGCATCAGGGCCACGCCCCGGTCAGTGAAATTGGTATTGGCCAGGATGCTGTCGATACTGGTCATCGCGCCGCGCACGGTTTCAGGCACGCGGGCCGAGGCCGTTTCGATCTCGGAAAGCTTCACCATCACCCCTTCAATCTCCGCCGTGGGGGGCAGCGTTGGCGCGGGCGGCTCCGGCATTCTGAAATCGTCGAGTTGCCGCGAGGCTTCGATCATCTCCCGCGCTGTCTGCGCAAAGGTGCCGCCCTCTGCGGCCACGGCCTCCAGCGACCGGCGGTAGGCTTCAAGGCTGACCTCTCCGGCGGACAACGCCTCGGTCAGCGCCTGACCCTGCACAAAGTCATCGCCAAGCCAACCGCGCGCAGCCAAGGCGTCGAGCTGACCGAAGATGCGCTCCACGCCCCGATCACCGCCAAGGGCACTGAGCGCGGCCTGCGCTCCGCTCACCGCTGCGGAAATCGCTTCGCCGACCCTCGCGCCCACGGTGACGGCGGCGCTGACGATGCTGTCAAAAATGCCGCGCAGCGTATCCCACCCACGCTGGACAATGCCGGTCATGGTGTCGATAGCGGCGGCGAGCGTGGTCGTGTCGATCTGCGGCAACCAGTCGGCTGAAAAGATCGCCTTGACGCGATCCCATGCGGCCTGCGCCAAGCCCTTGGCGGTGTCGATGGGCGATGCAAGGGCCGCGCCGATCCCCTCCCAATTGCCCGCGATCATCCCAAGCGGCGTCCACGAGAACAGCGCCTTGATCCCTTCCCACGCGGCGGAGGCCAGTTCCCGGCCCGTTTCAATCGGGCCACTGAGCGCGCTTGAGATCGTGTCCCAATTGCCGGTGATCAGGCTGAGAGGCGACCATGAAAAGAGGGTCTTCAGGCCATCCCATGCCGCCGATGCCAAGGCTCTACCGCTCTCAACAGGGGAAGACACTGCAGCCGAAATCCCAGCCCAAGCGATGCTGATCGTCTCGCTCGGGTTCCAGTCAAACAGAGATTTGACGGCGTTCCAGACAACATCAATGGCGGCTTTCCCGGCTTCAATCGGTCCTGACAGTGCCTCGGAAATCGCGCTCCAATTGCCCGCGATCATCCCAAGCGGCGTCCATGCAAAGGCAGCTTTGAGCCAGTTCCAGACGGTGCTGACGGTGGCTTTGACGCCATCCCAGAGCGCCCGGAAATAGGGGCCGATGGCGTCCCAATTGCGGTAGATCAGGTAGACGCCACCCGCGATGAGAGCGATGGCCAGAATGATCGGATTGGCGAGAAGGGCGACCCCGAGCGCGGCAAGGCCGCTGCCGATCTGGACGAGACCTACCGCCGTGCTGATCAGCGTGGGCGCAAAGGCAATACCGCCCAGGATCATTGAGAGGCTTTTCCAGCCGCCCACATAGTCTGCGGCAACCGACAGATAACCGGATACGTCCTGAATGATCTCCCACACGCCTTTGCCGAATTCCCAGATATTGGTGAGGGCCGTCTGGATGGTCTGACCGATCTGGGTGGCCCATTCCTGCAAGGTGCCATCGGCTTCCATCCGGTTGATGGTATCCAGCACCTCGCCGAGCCTGCCCTTCATCCAGTCGAACAGCCCGGCGTTCATGATCATCATTTGAAATTTGGTCCAGAGATCAAAGACGTTGGAGATCATCCCGTCCCATGTCTGAGAGAGCCGCTCCATGGAGCCTGCATATTTCTCATTCATGATGCCCATGAGGGTTTGTTGGATGGCCATTCGGTTGCCCGCCTCCACGGCGGTGCGGACGGTCTCCCCAGCGGCATTGGTGTATTCATAAGTGATCCGGTTGCCGGTCTTGCTGGCCGTGATCCCGAATTCTTTCAACCGCTCATTTTCTCCCGTAACCGCATCGGCAATCGCCTCAACCGCTTGGCTGAGTGGTTTGCCCATAGCCGCCGAGGTGTCGCCCAGCGACTGGAGAAGGCCCTGAGTGGGATCAAGCCCGTAGGATCGCAGAGTGACAAAGGCATCTGTCACCTGGTCCAGTTCATAGGGCGTCTTCACTGCAAAATTCTGGACCCAGCCCATCGCCGTCTGCGCGGCCTCGGCGGAGCCTTCGGTGGTCATCAGAATGGTTTGGAACCGCTCGAATTCAGAGGCGGTGCCCGCAAGGCCGCTGGCGGCGGCGGCGGCCCCGCCATAGGCAATGGTGACCGCTGCGGCTCCGGCCAGAAGCCCGCCGCGCGCCCGGCTCCAGCCCCGCCCAATTTGTCCAACACCAAACCGACCGAGTTGCACCGTCTTGTCATGCAGAGACCTCACCGCCCGCCCGGCTCGGCGCGCACCATTCACCACCGCATCAAACGATCTGCGTGCCGCGCGCGACAGCGAAGCCATGGTGCGTTCTGTTCTTGAAAGGGCGCGCTCGGTGCGCCCGGTTGCCCGCTCGGATCGCCGCGCATTCGATTGGGTAGCCGCCGCCATACGGCGCTCGGACGCCATGATTTTGCGCATGGTCCGGGACGCCTTGTCGATGGCGGAAAAGACCATGGAAAACTTCATGTGCGATACCTTTTCTGCCATTGAGGACAAGGGTGCGCCAGAACAGGTTCGGCGCTACCCCTTCGATGCTTCCTTGCGGGCCTCCTCCCGAAGCCGATCCAGCTCCAGCCGCGCCTCAAGCTCAAAACCGAATTCCTCTTCCGTCATGGCATTGAGCGTGAGGTGGTCGTAGCCGCATTCCACGAGGTAGGAATGATCAATCGGATGCGAGAGCGTCAGGCCGCGTCCGATGCGTTTCCCGATCCACCCTCGTCGTCATCCTCATCATCGTCGCCGAAGATTTCACCGATCAGGAACAGCATGTCCTTGGCGTCGATCAGGCCTTCCCGCACATCAGCCAGCGTGAGCTTCTCGCCCTCAAAGGTGACCGTGGCGAGAATGAAAGCAGCCTGCGCCTTGGGCACGTCACCCTTGGCCTGACGCTGCGCCAGCATCCATTTCCCGTGGTTGATGAACTTCGGGATTTCAACCGTAATGCCCGACTGCGGCAGGGTTTCCTCATAGGTGCCGGAATTTGCATCCTTGTGCGCCGCCAGCTTGGCGCGCACGCCGGTGAAATCTTTTTTCGGTTTGGTCATGGGTTCGCCCTTTCCCTCTGTCCCCGCGCGGCGCACCTCGCGCGAGGACGAAAAAGGCCATAGGTGCGCTCGCCCGCATGACCTTGCTACCGTCGGGCAAGCACAAAAAAAGGCGGACCGAAGTCCGCCTTGAGTGGGCCATCAGGCCAGAGGCATCCGCGCGGAGAGCACCGCGCGGACAGGCAGTATCAGGAAGGCCAGACCGGCTCGCCATTGACGTTGTAGATACCGGCAAAGGCGTCGAATTCGATGATCGGGGTCGCGTCTCCATAGACCTTCTCCCACGCCATCGCCCAGCTTGGCCTTGAAGCCCGATCGCTTGAGCGTGTGGAACCCGATATGGGTCACCAGCGTGTGCGACTTTTCGTGGTTGAGGCCGCTTTCGTCGAAGACATCCACATAGGAGTGAAGCTGGATCGTGTGGCGCTTGGTCGGGTTGAGCAGATCGCGCTCAAACACCTCATCGACCCATTCAAACCCGATCTTATCGAACTCGGAGACCCGGCCTTTCACGTCCGTGCCGTTGATATACATGTCTGCGTTGGTGATTTGGCCGATTTTCTGGACCATGGTTGTGTTCCTTTCTCAAACGGCTCTTACGCCGCCAGCGCCAGCGCGCTGTTGATGAACTTGGTATCCACGTAGGAATGCGTGGTGATGCGCTCGGCGACCGAGGTCGGGTGGCATTCCAGCGTGTAGTGGAAGTGGCCATCGGCGATCTGGGCGGCTGTGTTCTTTTTGCGGTCAAAGCGATAGGTGCCGCCGTAGAGAACGCCCGCCCCGACCTTGACGCGCAGGAAAAGAAGGTGATCGCATCGTGGAGTTGATCCAGCGTGCGCCGTGCGTGGATGAAATTCTCCACATGGGACGAGCCGGGATAGGCCGCAGAGCGGTTGCCGAAAGCCCGGAAGCCGGTGGCAAAGCTGCGCATGCAGGTCACGATACCCGCCTCGTTGAGGAAGTTGGTATCGTTGGCGTAGTCGGACGGGTAGAAGTTGATATCCACCTCGGAACCAATCACGCCCGCCAGCTCCCGGTTGGACGGCGAGTGGTGATAGCCCTGTTCCAGATCGGTCTTGATCATCAGCCCCACGAGCCGCTGTGACAACGGTTCCAGCCGCTCATCGCCTGTGATGGCATCGGCGACCTTCACATGCGGATAGGTCAGGATGGTGCGCGGGCTGGAGGTATTGGCATTGGCCACGCCGCCCGTGCCACGCGCTTCCACCGCCTGTTGCTTGGTCAGGCCAATCGGCAGATCGCAGATGGCCAGGGCGTTGAGCTTGTGCGCCACCGCGTCCATTTCGACCCGCACGCCGGGCACGCTGGACCCCGCCGAGAGCAGAAGCTTGGGGAAATACCCGAAGCGCGAATAGCAGGTCTGTGCGCCCGCCATGCCGGTGGCCACGCCATTGGCGTCGATCCCGCCGATCAGATCAGCGTCGGAGACATCCCCGACCGTGGCATGCGTGTCGGGATCAAAGACGTTGTTGACGATGATCGTCCCGCCCGAGCCATGATCGAAGATCGCATCGAGGGCCTGCGGGATGGTGAACCCATCCATTTGCGGACCGAATGCCGCCACAGCCTCTTCGCGGGTGCGCACGATGATGCGCTTGTTGATGAATTCGGCACGCTTTTCCGCCGTGTCATGAACCTCGCCAATCGGCGCGGTGCCATTGACATAGGTCACCGCCGATTTGACCTCGCGGACAACAGACACGCCGTCCTTGTGTTCAATGACCTCGGGGCCGTGGTGAAAATTGGTGGTCATTTGGCTTTCCCTTCTTCGCTGGCGCTGGACGAGCCGCCATCGCCAGCCTTGTCGTTGGTGGAATCGGACACCGCCACCTCAGGCGATGCTTCAGGCTGTTCCTCCTTGGGGGCCGAGATCAGCAGTTTCGCGGCGCGCAGGTTCTGGATGACGGGATGACGCCTCGGCAAATCGTCATAGATGACACCCGTCACCAAGGTGCGATCCACGCTCTTGATCCCCTCATCACCCTTGGCGGACTTTACGATGCTGAAAGAGCTGACCGGCCCGACATAGAGCAGCCGTTCGGTTTTGGGTTTGGTCATGAGTGTTCTCCTCAAACTACGCCGTTGCGGCCCGGTATCCGGGC
>PDWI01005364.1_pt1 | contig 16604 bp, 15 predicted proteins | sample 1430891 | NCBI WGS metagenome assembly PDWI01 (sample SAMN01162508, study PRJNA174530) | Oral metagenome, whole genome shotgun sequencing project. | biome: Marine environment; feature: Marine mammal; material: Swab sample of the gingival sulcus; isolation source: swab sample of gingival sulcus...
AAAATGGTGAAAAAACTAAAAAAAATTTCGAGTTGTTCTAAACCCATGAGATAGTACGCACTTTTAAAAGCAATAAAAAACTCTCTAATTCAGTTTTTTTAACTGTTTAGAGAGTTTTTCTCCTCTTTAACTGTCAAAGATGAGAGTATAGAAGAAACGCCTAAAAATGTCAAGTATTTTAATTGATTTTATTGCCTAAGTTGGCATAGTTCGGTAAAATAGTATTAGAAAGGAGATTTTATGAAAGCCTTAATCACGGCCTTTGAACCATTTGGCGGCGAAACGATTAACCCCGCCCTGCGCGCCGTCGAGCAACTGCCCGATCAAATTGAGGGCTGTCAAATTGTCAAACTACAGGTGCCAACCGTCTTTAAGGCGTCAATTGACGTATTGCTGGCTTCAATCGCGCGCGAACAACCCGACTTTGTCATCTGCCTCGGTCAGGCCGGCGGCCGCTTTGCGATCGCCCCCGAAGTCGTCGCCATTAATAAAGATGATGCGCGCATTGCCGACAACGCCGGCAATCAGCCAAACGACTGTGCAATCGTCGCCGACGGCGCCACTGCCTACTTTTCAACTTTACCGAACAAGGCCATTGTCAAGGCGCTAAGGGCAAACAATATTCCGGCAGCGCTGTCTTACAGCGCCGGTACCTTTGTCTGCAATCACCTCTTTTACGGGCTTATGCACGCCATTGCAAGCGACTACCCCGCTATGCGCGGCGGCTTTATTCACCTGCCCTACTGCACTGAACAGGTAATTGACAAAAAAAATACGCCCTTTATGAGCGTGGCGATGATGACGACGGCGCTGCAGAAAGCAATTGCAACGACCGTGCAAAATGCCACCGACATTAAAATGGTCGGCGGCGCGCTGGATTAAATATTATCTCTTAAATAATTCTGAATGCGTACCAAGTCTATTTAAAGATAGCACTAAAACATTTTCAATGTATTCATACACCAATAACCAGTCGGGCTGTATATGACACTCTCTGGCATTTTTGTAATTACCCATTAAAGCATGGTCTCTATATTTTGGACCTAATTTATTCCCATTTGCTAGAATATCAATCACCTTAAACATTTCTTCGATAGGTCTGTGCTGTTTTTTAGCCCTCTTTAAATCCCTTTTAAATTGATTAGAAAATTTTACCTCGTATTTCATACTTCAAGGGCTTTCCTTAAATCTTCCATGTTTTTATAACCTTCAACACTGGGATCTAAAGCTATTCTTCTACCTTCTTCAATAGCTTCAATAGTAAGCTGGTTTGGTACATCTAATTTCAATTCAAAGGGTATGCCATTTTCTCTAACCATTGCTCTAAGGAACATATTAACAGCAGTCGTCATATTCATTCCCAATTCAGAACAAATACTATCCGCTCTTTCCTTTATCTCTTTATTAGTTCTTATATTTAAATTTGTTGTAGCCATAATTTATTCTCCTCAATAATATTATATCGTTTATCCGTTCATTGTCAACACAATGTCAACATATTTTATTATAATATACTAGATAAAAACCCAGATGACTTGTCTGGACTTTAGATTGTCGACAAAGTCGTCTGGGCTTTTAAGTGGTCGGAGTGACAGGATTTGAACCTGCGGCCTCTTGACCCCCAGTCAAGTGCTCTACCAAGCTGAGCCACACCCCGCGGTATATATAACATTATTTAACACTACTCTACTTCGTTTAAGGCTTTCTTAAACAATGGTGCTAGGTTCAATTGTAAGTTGAAAGTCGAAAGCTAAAAGTAGAAAGGAAAATCAAAGTCAAAAGCTAAAAAACAAATGCAAAATCTCGACTAAAAACTACCAATGCGTTGGCCGCGCCAGCGCGATAGGTAGCCCTTTAATGGCTGCGCGTACTTGGCGCGTAGGCGCGTTTAAAATAATTTTCGTAGACCGTTGCGTAAAAGCCGCCAATGACGGCTTTAGCGAGGACGCCTCCCGCAGCGTTAGCATAAGGGCTGCGATAAATTCCACCACTGCGCCGTTTACGCGTCCACCGTAGCGCAGATGTAAAGGGCTTTCATAAAAGCGCAGTCGCGTTTCAATCGCTGACAAAAACGAGATGTCTCCACTCCACTAGCGTTTCGGTCGACATGACATAGCGGGCGAAATGCTCGCTCGATATGTCAGGCGAGCCGATTTCGCAACAAACTAACTGGCTAATAGTTTATTACATCTGCTTGCGATAGTCAAGCCCTTTAGCACCACTATTTTATCATTTCGATGCACATCTCAATAATCGCATCAACGCTATAGGTCTTCGACAAATTGAGCATATTTTCAACCATTTTTTGATATTGATCGACATCGTCAATCAGCATTGCAATGTGCTGATGCAGCGTATCGATGTCTTGCACTTCAATTGCCATTTCGTTTTCGACCATAAAGTTGGTATTCTCTTCTTCTTGGCCGGGAATGGCGAATGGTATTATCATCGGTATCGTCTTGTGAATGGCTTCCGTCGTCGTCAAACCACCCGGTTTTGAAATGATTAAATCGGATATATCCATCAGTTCGTCGATATTGTCGACAAAGCCGTACACGGCCAATTTATCAGACTCAATTTCGGCGGCATGCCGCTGGCGCAAGCGTTCGGCCAACGTCGCGTTATTGCCACAGACAACGATTAATTGCAATTTCTTTTCGACCGTTAACAGATTTTCAACTGCCAGCTCAATTGACGACAAGCCCATGCTGCCGCCCATTATCAACAGGCGAAATGGCTTATCAGCGCTAAACTGGCGCGGCCTTTTCTGCATAAACTCTTCGCGCGTCGGTATGCCGTAAACGTGAACCCGCTCGGCGGCAATGCCGCGCTCGGTCAGTGAATCGGCGGTAAACTGGCTGGCGACGACATAGGCGTCGATTGCATCGTGAATATAGGTATAGTGGGCCTTAAAGTCGGTGACAATTTGCACAAATGGCAAGTCGACGCGCCCCTTGTCCTTTAATTTGCCGACAATCGGCGCGCCAAACGGATGAGTCGAAATGATCATATCGGGCTTAAACTCGTTAATAATCCACTTTAGGCGCATTTCCGTCGCCAAAAACACGCTGCGCAGCACCACTTTATTAAAGGCCTTATTGTTCGACGTCTTGTAGAACATGCCGTAGGCCTTCGGCATTTTAGTGGCCAATATCTTATAGCCATCGGATATTAAAGTGTTTAGCCCCCTACCGGTCGACTTAAACATGTCGACGATGTGCACGTAGACGCCGCGCTCTTCAAAGGCCCGCTTCAAATTAACTGCCGCCTGATTGTGGCCGGCCCCAGTTGAAGCCGTCATTATAATAATACACTTCATTGCCCGCTTCTCCTTATTTTCAAACACCGTTATTATACCATATGGCAAATTAACTTGTCGACAAAAAAGGACAATCTAATAGCATATTAAATTATTGTTAGAACTGCGTTTATGCGCTATAATAGAGTTAGTAGATTGCCCAAAAGTGAGGTAGGTATGCGACAAGTACACGATTACACGGTAATGCAAATATTTTTAAAAAACGCCTTCCAGTGCATTTCGATGGCCGTTCACACCAACGATGACAACGAAGTCGTCTTGATCAACGAAATTGAAAAGGGCGAACTGATCGATCTGGCCACCTATGATGCGTTAACCGAAAAACTGACCAACCTGTCGTTTTACAACAGCGATGGCAAATACACCCTGGTAACCCTGTACAACGAAGGTCTACCCTTTCCGACATTTGCGCAAAACTACCAACTAGACAGCGAACAGCGCCAGCAATTGTTGTTCCGAATTTTAGATAAAATCAGCGCCTACGATGGCCTGCCCAAATACCTGTTGCCAATTTTAATCGACGAAAATCAAATTATTATTTCCGATGACGACGTCTTGTTAAATGAAATTATCAATTTCGATAAATACGACAAGCGGGCGCGCTTTCAAGACGCCTTAAAAGTAATTGTTGAAAAGCTGCTCGACGGCGATGGCGACGCTAAAAGCCACGCCATTTTAGACTATCTAAAAGCAGAAGAATTTAAAAATAGCACATCGCTGAGCGACGTAATTGGCGCCATTAAAAACATTGCTGCCGAGCCAGTTGAAGCTGCCGAACAAGACGCTAACGCCGCCGTTGCAGCCGAGCAATGCGAACAGCTCAGCGTCGGCGACCTAGACAAAGAAGCTAGCACAGTTGATACAACTGAAGCTTCGCAGCAAACCGTTGTTGAAACTGTACAACAGACTACTGCTGAAGCACCACAACAGACCGCTGTTGAAACGACGCCGCTAAATACAATTGAAAGGCGCGACAGCGCGCTATTATTTGGTTCGGCAGCTGACGAAAAAGCGCCCGACGACGGCGCTGTAAGCGCAGTAAGCGTCGAACAGATAGACACTGAACAGCGCGAGGCAAAATCAGCTGATGTCGTCGTGCCACCACTCGACGACGCGCCCAGTCAAGCGGACGCGCAAGCCGTCGAAACGACAATTGAAGACGGGTCATCATCGATTTTATTTGCCAAAGAAGTTGCCGCCGAGCAGCCAAAACAATCTAAAAAGGACGATGACGCGCAACTATCGCTCGACGATTTACCAAAGCTCGACTTTTTAATGGCCGGTGGCTATGTCAACTCTACCGAAAAGACATCTAAAAAGCCTGCCCCCGAGCTAACACAGTATAATAAACCGACTGAAAGCGTAAAAAGAGCGCCTAAAACGCGCCTACAGCGCCGGCGGCGCCTAATTTGGCTGGTCGTCGTCATATTGATTATTATACTGTTTAAGCTGATGTGGCCGGCCGAACAACCTCGCCCCGCCGCACAGTCGCAACACTACGACAGGGCCTATCAAGCCGCTGCCATCAGCGTTACAAATTGGCATTACTGACGATATTTTGGGCAAAGCGTTCGGCTTTGCCCTTTATATTGGCAACTTTTAAAATTGCCGCCGGGTCATTGGCCGTCGCGCAGAGCATCGCCTGCGGTGGCAGCATAAATCCCTTGTTAAAATTGAGGGCGTCAATTAATTGCGTCGCCACCACATCGCTGCCCGAATTGGCCGAGACGACCACCCCATAGACTTGCTTATCGGCTAGCGACATCTTGCGATAGAGCACCGTCAGGCGATTGATCAGCGCCGTGTGCATGGCCGACACGGCGTCGTTGTAATTGGGGCAGATCCAAACCACGATATCGGCCCACTCGATCGCCGGCAACAATTCACGCGTCACCCGCCCGCCATAATAGCAGCTGTTTTGCTTGGCAAAGTGCAAGCAAGTCCTAAAATCGCAGCCCTTGCAGTCGACAATTTCACCATTTTCAATGTGCAAAGTTTTAACCTGAAAAGATGACGGTATAAAGTCGCTTACCATTTCCCACAGCGTTAGGGTATTGCTCTTGTGCCGTTCCGAGGCGTGCAGCGCCACTATTTTGTTGCGTCTGGCGCCGCTTTTGTAATGCAATGCAGCGTGAAAACCAGCAATTCGCCTCTGGCAGACTTGCTCTAGGGGCAATTGGTAGACCTTTTGCCAAGTCTGCAAGTTTTTGTAATCGGCGACCAATTCAAATAAGGCGTGGCCGTTAAACTGGGCACCGTGTAAATTGAGCACAAATGATAGCCGCTTGGCGTAATCCTTTGTGTGATAAATGCTGTCAGAATAGACAAAAATGCCGCAAATGACACCCCATAAATTACACTGCGGCCGCTTTAAGTAATCGCCAAGCGCGCGATTGACTAGGCAGTTATCGCCGATGTCGTCTAAATCGGCGGCAATCACTAAAATATCGCCCGCCCTCAATTCAATTTCAGTCAGCTGCTCAACCACTTGATAGTCGGCCAGCGTCTGCAAATAGTCGAGCAGTTCAGCCATTTTTTGCGATGGCGCATTACTTAAAATGTAGCGTTTCATAGTGCTGCTCCAAAAGGTCAATCGTAGCACCTAACCACTGCGCTAAATCGGCATGATAGGGCGCACTCACCAATTCAATGCCATTTGCCGTCAGGCGATTTTTGACGCCCAAGTAAACTGAACCAAAGGCGACGGCGCTGTGCTGCCAACGCCCTTCTAGCATTGCAATAATCGACAGCGCGCCCGATGATAAGGCCGGTGCGATATAGGGCTTGCGCCCGGCGGCACGCACCGCCAAGTTGGCCTCAACCGCCATTTTGGCCAACTGCTTTGAACGACTTAGATTAAAATTGGCGCTGTCGTCGACCGCAATTAAGCCCTCGCCATGTGGGCCAAATACCAGGCCGCGTTCGGCAAAGCTGTGATAGCCCGAGCGCTGTGCATAATAGCGCGCACGGGCATACATGACGCCCAGGCCAAAACCGCGTATTTTAACCGTTGTCAACTGCTCAGCAGCTAACTGCAGCGCGCGCTGGCGGGCAAATTGGCAAAGCAAGTCAACGGGGTCTGACATGATGCAAAACATGCCGCCGTAGTTGCAGTCAACTGCCCGTTCGATGTAGTGATTTAAAATTGCCGCATTGCTCTCAAATTGTCGCAAACGCACGTCGCCCACGGCAGCGCCGACTGGCGGCACCGACTTTGAAGCGGTAAATACGACAATATCACTGTCGTACAGCGTGGCATCGTCTTTAATGACGACCGGTACGGCCTTAAAATTGGGGCCGTTTATTTGATTGAGCTCCATTTCAGTGGCGGCCAAACGCGCCTGATCGAGATCGTAAATGCCAATTTCCGACAATACGGCTGAACCGAGCAGTTTAAGGCCAACCGCCAAAGTGCGACCGACGTCACCTTGACCGATAATCGTCAGCCGATAGGGCGGCTTCAGCGCCGCGTACCAAGCGGCCGTAGCGGCGCTCGTAAACTGCGCCGTCTTGGCGGCCCGCGACGGGCTAAATAGCGCGGCGACACCGCCTTCTCGACGGGCGGCTTCAGTCATCAATATGCCTTCATAGGCTTTTTTATCGCTCATCTGTCCCCCCCGTAAAAGTCGATTATATTATCTAAATAGGCGGCGTCGGCCCGCAATACGTCAACCGGACTGCGCTTGACGTCGTAGTCGAGATAACTGCGCTGCTGCGGTATGCGCGTCGCCAACAGCACGGCGTTTAAATCTTGTAGCGTTAGTCCCCTGCCATTTAACTTTAGGTACTCGTCTTCTAGGGCGCTTAAAACAATCATCGCGCTGGCAAGGCAAGACTTTGAAAAGTCGGCAATGCGCTGCTTGGGAACAGAGCGCATAAAGCGCGGAAAGACATATGGCAATATCTGATTAATCGTCTGCAAAGCCGCGCTGTCCTTTATTACCTGCCCCTGCACGGCATCGCCGCCGATAAAGGGGTAGAGCATCGACTCGTTAAACCAATAGCGCACCTTGGGAATATAATAGGCCCACTCGACGTCGATATCGTTCATTTCCAGCCAGGCCTTGCCGCGCCCCGTCAAAATGGCCGCCACCAGTTTTTTGACATTGACCTGATGGGCGTTAAAAGTGTCCATTATGCCGCGCAGACGATAGCCCTTGTCGAAGATATCGTCGACCAAGATAACCGGCCGTTCGAATGATTTAATCGTCTTGGTCTGAATGTCGAGGTCGAGATAGCCGGGCGAATTTTCCACGTCGTACGACTGAAAGTCGCCGTGGTAAAAGCGTTCGGTATGCAGTGCCTTAGTGACGGTATTTGGAATGCGCCAGCGCTTGAATAGGTCGCCGTAGGTGACGCACATATTGGCGCCCAGCTGGCGCGGCATCGTCTGATAGGTCGGCACGCCGTTGACATCGCAAATCTTCTTAATGAGGTGCTCGTACATCATGGCGCGGTCGAACGACAACACCAAGCTGCCCGGCTTAAAGCGGCAGAGCGCGCGCTGTAATTTTTGGCGCGCTCGCTCGATCGCGCCATCAATTGCCAGCGCGTCGCGATAGGGCGCCTTGATCATCGACTTACAGTCTAAATTCAAGATGATTGGGTCGCTCATGTCGACGACCTCAATACAATTGCCAGCAGCGTCGCAAAAACGCTTAAAGCCCTGCAGCTCAAGCACCTGTTCAGTGGCGCTATCGGCGCGCTGTAAGGCATTGCGATAAATTGCATAACTGTAGTCTTTGGCCAGTGAAAAAGCCAGCGTCTCAGTTAAGACGACCTGCTCTAGGTTTGCAATTTGACAGTTCGACTGACAGACCAGTGCATCAATAACGACAATGCGGCCGACGGCGTTTTCCCTAATGTAGTAACTTATTTTATCAGACGGAAAATCGCGATAAATCATGCCGCTGCGCAGCCAATGGAATAGCGAAAAGGCAATTAATTTATTATTGTTACTAATGTCTCTAATTTGCAATAGTCGAAATGGCTGATCGCTGGCGTTATTGGCCAGCAATTGGCCGATGGCATCTTCTTCGATTGAAAAGTGCGCGCCAATTTCGGCAATTAACGATTGATCGATGTTTTCGGTAACCGTCACGCCGGTCGAACGCACCGTCAAAGTGTCTTTAAACAGCGGCTCATGGCGGTACAGTGCCGTATCGTAAATATACTGTTGCGCCTTTTCTTCAATTAAATTTGAAATATCGCGCTGGCTGTCGATATAATTGCGAATTTGAGTAGAGCTAATGCGTTCGACTTCGGGTGTTAAGTTGAGGCAGATGACATCGCCAGTTATTTTGGCGATGGTGTCGTCGAGCAGCTGATTTTCGGCCGCATCGTCCGGCCGACTGCGCCTAAATACGATGTGCGAAAAGGTGTTGATGACCGGGCCGACGTCGACGCGTTGATAGGCCGACGCATGCGTCAACACATCAGAGCCCATCACCAAGTAAACCTGGCGGTTGGCAAATATTTTTTTTAAGTTTAATAAGTCGTTTTTATTGGCGATATTGACGATGTTATTCTGCGGAAAGACGTAAATATCAGCTTCATCGGCAACTGACATTTCAATAATTTTACGCCGCTTTTGATTGGGTTGCGTGCGCTTTGACCAGCTAAATTCGTCAATTGCCAAATAGACTTCAAAGCCCATATCGCGAATTGTCGTCGCGCTCTTTAAATGCGCCCTCGAAAACGGGTCGTAAGTGCCTGGGAAAAAGGCCACTTTTTGCGTTACCTTTAGCATCTTGCCAACCGTTTCCAGACCAATTTGCAGTAAAAAGGCATAAATGTAATTTAGGGTCATCGCCTTACTGAGATGGCCAAAGTAATCGTCGGCGCGACGCGCCAATGCAACGATCAACTTCTTGGCAATTTTGCCAAAGAAGTCAATTTTAGCAGTGCTATTGCCGGCATCGTAGAGCGGCCGACGCAGTACCCGTATGGCCTGTCTAGCAATGCTATCGTCATAGTGAAATAGGCCGTTAAAGACCACTTTAAGCAATGCGTTCAACTGGCTATCGGCAACGTTATTAGGGCGCTGCTGCAACAATGCGCTAAGGCAAGTTGCGGCCGTGTCGAGTATCAGGCGGGCCACTTTTTGATTGCCGCTTTTTACCTTGGAAATTAAATCACGCACGATGGCGTTAAACTCACCTTCGGCCAACTGAACGATTAACTGACCTAAGACGAGCGGTATTTGGCGGCTAAAGCGATAGTTCTGCACTTCGAGTGCCAGCAATAACTCGATTGCAATGTCGTTTTTTTGACCGTTTGTCAAGTCGCCAAAAGTTGCCAGTAAGGCTTTGCTGGCGGCTTGTCGCACGCGCGCATCGTCGCTCACTTTAAGTAAATTAGAAAAGTGCATTGCACTGTAAAAGGCATCGACCGAACCGTTGCTAATTAGACTCATCAGTATTTCAATTTGAATTAATTTAACGACGCGCGATGTCGCCGCATTTAAATTGCTCAAGTACATCGCATTGATGTCGACGTCGCCCAAGTATTGTTGCGCCGACGCGGCGTTAAAAATGGCCGTCAAATAGTTATTGACGACGCTAAATTCGCCATCTAACTGCTCGACAATGGCGCCGTCTACTAAATTGCAATGATATTTTTTAACGAGCTGGCTATAGCTGTAGAGCGCTTCTAATTTTAAGTCGCCAGCGCCGCTGACGGCAATGTTTTTAACAATTTGACAAACGCCTTGCAGGTCGTCGACCCGCCAATTTAACGGCGGCAAGTCGTCGACGACAGCTAAAATATGGCGATGGCTGTCCGCTTTGCGGCGGAACTGCTCGATTGCTCGCAACACCATTTTTAAACACTGTTGCGGCGCCGTGCACTCCTTTAGCAATGTCGTCGTAAAACTGGGTAGCGCCTCGCCCAACCAGGTTGCGTGTAACTCAGACGTCGTCACGTCATGCGCTAAAAAGCGCGCTAGCGCAGCGCTGACAGCGGTGCCAAACTGACCCGTTAAACTGTAATCAATTGGCTGGTTGCGCTTTATCGTCAAGCGCGCCATAGTGGTTGCCGCCTGCTGGCGAATTAACCTATCGCGATGTGTTAACAGATCACCTAAAAAGGCGTCGACAATTTGCTGCTGAGCGGCACCGTATAAGAAACTGTAGTCGCAAATGGCGTCGATAAACTCGCTTAGACCCTGCCGCGATAAATCGGCGCGCGCCTGTTCTAAGACGTCGTTCAAAGCTGCCTCATCGGCTAGATCGGCCGTTATAAAGGCATTGTGATAAATCGCCAATAGCAAAACGGCGTCACATAGTTGTCCGCCGCTCAGCATGGCAAAATTGACGCCATCAATCGGGTTTATATCGGCAGTCGGTTGAATTGCCAAACGACCTAATAAGTCGTTTAGCGCGACCGGCAAAGCGACACTATCGCCGGCTATTGCACTACAAAATGGCGCAAAGTGCGCGCGGTAATGCGCACTGAACGCCGATATATCGCGCAACATCTGATCGTACGGTTGGCCGATCCGTTTCATACGTCACCCCCAAACTGGCGTTTGGCATTGCCTCGCCAAACAATTAGTAACTGCTGGCCGACTTGCCGGCGCCAATGATTTGTAGCGAACCACCGGCGCCAATGCGCGTTGCACCCGCCTCGATCATGGCGACGGCCTTATCGTAATCGCGAATGCCACCCGATGCCTTAACGCCCATATCTGGCCCGACCGTTTGGCGCATTAGCGCGATGTCTTCGACCGTTGCACCACCCGTGCTAAAACCGGTTGAAGTCTTGACAAAATCGGCCCCAGCTGCTTTGGCCAACTGACAGGCCAAAACTTTTTCGTCGTCAGTCAGTAGGCAGGTTTCGATGATAACTTTCAAGAGCGCCTTGCCCTTTAGCGCGGCAACGACGGCGCTAATATCGGCCGCGACGACGTCTTTTTGACCGCTCTTGAGGGCGCCGACGTTGATCACCATATCAATTTCTGTGGCGCCATCGGCAACCGCTTGAGCCGCTTCGGCGGCCTTGCTTTGCGCCGTATTGGCCCCCAGCGGAAAGCCGACGACACAGCAAACCTTGACATCTGATCCGGCCAATTGTTCGGCCACAAGCGGCACATAATAAGGGTTGACGCAAACTGAAAAGAAGTGATGTTCAAGCGCTTCGCGGCACACTTTGACAATTGCCTCGGCCGTCGCTTCTGGTTTTAACAACGTGTGATCGATATACTGATTTAATTTCATAATAACTCCTCGTAAATAATTATTTTTGATAAACTGCTGGTTTTAGTGATGCCACATAGGGCAAGTTGCGATACTTTTCGGCGTAATCGATGCCGTAGCCGACGATAAAGACGTCGGGAATAACGCTGCCGACGTAGCGCAAATTGACGTCGACTTTGCGCCTATCCGGTTTGTCAAGTAGTGTGCAAGATGCAATTGATAAAGCGCCGCGCGACTTCAGGTTATCCATTAGATAGTGTAGCGTCAAGCCGCTGTCGACGATGTCTTCGACAATTAAGATGTGCTTGCCGGCAACGCTGTGCTCAAGGTCTTTTAAGATGCGCACCACGCCGGAGCTTTCGGTCGCCATGCCATAGCTGCTGACGGCCATAAAGTCGAGTTCGACCGCTATGTCAATTTGGCGCATTAAATCGGCCAAAAATACATTGGCGCCCTTTAAAATGCCAATTAACAATAGGTCTTTGCCGCGATAATCGTCGCTAATTTGGCGACCGATGCGCGCCGTCATGTCAGCCAGTTGCGCCTGCGTAAACAATACTTGTTCGACATCTCTTACCATTACCACTCCTCCTCATCGCTCTTTTTAACAACATCAAGTGCAGCGTCGTCGACTGCACCCTGCTCATCGAATCTGGTCGCCTTACCAATTTGCTTTGACTTAATTTCGGCAACGCGCTTTTCAACTGTCGTTTCAAAGTAATTTTTTAATATTTTACCGCCCCACAAGACGATTGCACCCAGGACGACCGAGTCGTCGATAATGCCGACCGGCAGTAGAAAATCTGGCAAAAAATCGAGTGGTACGACGATATAGGCCAAGCCCAATAAAATTAATAACTTTTCAAAAAACGGATAGTCGCCGTCGCGCATGTAATCGAAAAAATACTTAAAATACTTTAAATTATCCAAAATCTACCTCAACTTTTTAATTTTTTGATTGAGCTGCTCGGCCAAGTGCTCGTAACCGGCCTTGCCGAGTAATGCGTACATATTATTCTTATAATTTTCGACGCCGGGCTGGTCAAATGGATTGACCGCCATCATATAACCGCTAATACCACAGGACAGCATAAAGAAGTAATATAGATAGCCCAAGTGATGCGCGTCGAGCTCGGCCAATTCGATTACGATATTGGGAACGCCGCCCTCACTGTGTGCCAAAATAGTGCCGAGCATGGCGGTGCGATTAATTTCCGACAAGGGCTTGCCGGCCAAATAGTTTAGACCGTCCATGTCGTCGACATCGTCGCTAAAGGCCAAGTGTTCGCCCGGCGCAGTGATATCTAGGACGGTCTCAAAGAGCAGGCGCTCGCCGTCTTGCACGTATTGGCCGAGTGAATGTAAGTCGGTTGTAAAAGTCATCGCATGCGGCAAAATGCCCTTGCCGCCCTTGCCCTCGCTTTCGCCGTAAAGCTGCTTCCACCACTCCGCCAAATAGCTCAGTTGCGGATTGTAATTGGCCAATATTTCCACCTTGTAGCCGCGATCGTACAGGTAATTGCGCAGCGCCGCGTAGACGATGGCGGCATTGTCGATGCCGTCGTTCAATTTGAAATCGGTATAGGCCGCCTTGGCGCCGGCCAATAGATCGCCGATGTCGATGTCCATCGCCGCCAGTGGTAATAATCCAACCGGCGTAAACAGCGAGTAGCGCCCGCCGATGTCGTCGGGAATGACAAAGCACTTGATGCCGTTGGCATCGGCAAAGCGCTTTAGGGCGCCCTTGCTGCTGTCGGTCGTCGCGACGACCCTATCGAGATAATCGTCGCCGTATTTATTGTGCATAAACTGGCGCACTAATCGAAAGGCAACGGCCGGCTCGGTAGTCGTGCCCGACTTTGAAATGACATTGATAAAGACGTCTTCGTCGGCAATGTGGCTGAGCAAGGACGCAATATAGCGCTGGCTGATGTGATGGCCTAAAAAGTAGACGCGCAGCCCCTCGCCGCTCTTAATCTTTTGCTCGTTGTCAAAATCGGGCAAGAGCGCTTCAAGCGTGCTCTTGGCGCCCAAATAGGAACCGCCAATGCCAATCACCAACAAGACCTTGGCGCGCCGTTTAATGTCGCGCGCCGTCTCTAAAATATCGACGACGACCGACTGATCGACCGTATTGACCCATTCGACCCAACCGATGTAATCGCTGCCGACGCCACTGCCGTCATACAACTGTTGTTGCGCCGCTGCGGCGCGCGTCAAATAACCCGCCAATAGAGCGCCATCGACGTCGAGATGTTCACTGTTAATGCGCAGTTCTTTTGCCATTGTTATCCCCCTTAATAATTAGGTACTTCTCATCAGTCTGACGCGCTAGAATAATGTGTAATTAAGCACCAAATAAACGGCGTAAATGCCCGCCAGCGCCAAGCCATCGCCCTTGGTAATGCGATTGCGCTGCGAAATTGAAAAATAGCGAAAGGCACCGACAATTAGTAACATCGCCGGAATTTGCAAAAAGTAAAACTGGCGCGGCACCGGCAAGCCGCTCTTAGTCACGGCGGCGGCACCACCGACCACAAACAAGACATTTAGTATGTCGGCGCCGACGATATTGCCGACTGCCAACTCGCCGTGTCCCTTGCGCACGGCGCTAATCGCCGTCACCAATTCGGGTAGGCTGGTGCCAAAGGCCACTAAGGTGGCGGCAATTACACTTTGCGCAATGCCGACCTTTAGCGCCAAATTTTCGACCACTGGAATCAGTATTTTGCTGGACGCAATGACTAAAAATATGCCAATCGCCAGTTTAAACAACTGCCATGCCAAGGGCGACTGTTCAACTGCGACGTCGTAGCTGACGTCGCCCTGCCGCGCCCACTTGACGGTGGCGTAAATGTACAGCGCCAGCAGCAACAAAAAGACAATGCCCATCCACTGCACAATTTGGCCGTCGTCACCGGCTTGCCAAAACGGCAAACTGCAAACTGCCAACAGGACGACAGCCGATAACTGAATTAAGCCCTGTCGTTTGATAATGCGCTGTTCGACCGGCAAGCTGCCAATCAAGGCCGCCAAACCGATGATTAACCCGGTATCGACGATAATTGAGCCAATTGCATTGCCCAGCGCCAAATCGGGGTTGCCGCGCGCCGCGGCCAACACCGAAACAGTTGCCTCGGGCAAGGTGGTGCCGAGCGACACAATGGTCGCGCCGACGATCATTTTCGGTATGCCCCAATTCAGCGATAAACTAACCGCTTCATCGACCAAAATATCGGCGCCCTTACTGAGCGTATAGAGCGTTACGGCGACAATCGCGAGCAGCGCTATTGTCGGCAGCGGCGCGATAAGGCCGGCGATAAAATTATCCAACTAGGCCTCCAAAATTTGTGCTAAATTGGCATTGGTTTCAGCTTCTACTTCGGCGCTGTCCTTTTCGTAGCGCGAATACTTGCCGATTATTGAGTTAAATAAATAGTGCGCCGTAAATAAATCGGTTTTATTGATCAGTTCGTAGGCGCCATTTAACAATAGGCGGCGCATCGGACTATCCTGTAAATCGCAGCTTTCAAATATTGTCTGTCGCGTCACCGCACAGGGAATGTTTAACATGTTAAAGTACAAGACGAATTCGGCATTGTCGTATTTTTCGTTGATTAGCTGGGCAGTTGCCGCCAAGCCATTTTCGTAATTGTACTTCATCAGTGCCAAAATATCGTATTTGACCTTGCGCATGTCGCCCTCAAAGGCGCGGTAGTCGATTTCGCGGCTGGCCTCTAGCTGGCTGGCGTCCGTTACGGCGACGAGGCCGTTGTACTTTTGATTTTCAACCAAGAAATCTCTGCCCAATAGGTGCATCAGGTAATTGTGAATTGACGTGGCGTCAAATTCTTTGTCAATCATCATTGCGCCGCTGCCGAGAATGGCCGCCTGTGCATAATAGACGTCTGACTGATCAAAATTTAGTGTATAATTGCGGATAATGCGCTTTAACATGCTGAATTTCGTACCCTTTGACAACAGCATTAGATACAATTTCAGCGTTCGATTGCGCTCTAACAGCGGCGACTCGGCCAGCTTTAATAAACCAACTTTTTTGGCTTGTTCAGCTGCCAGATAAACCAAGTCAATTAGATCGATTAAGTTAAACTTTTCAGTTGCCGACAAATCGGCAATGCGCTTTAAGTCAAATAGCGCCTCAATTTGTCGTAGTGCTTCACTTTTGCTATTCATAGCTTCCTCCTCGTCTATATACAAATTCATTTGCGGCGTTCTAGCGCCTCACGCCTTTTTTGCCTTGTGCTCAAAATAACAGCGACCACACAGCGCCTCGTAGTCGACCACGCCGTCGATGACGACCTGTTCGCCCTCAAAGATAAATTCACCGTCGACCTTGCGACCGTTCAAAATGGCCTTGCGGCCGCAGCGGCAGACCGTCTTCAGTTCTTCAACCGAATGCGCAATCAGCAGCAAACGACTACTGCCGGGAAAACCGTTCATCAAAAAGTCGGTGCGCAGCCCATAGGCAATAACTGGCACGCCATCTTGAACGGCAATGTCAAACAGTTGATCAATTTGCGCCGTCGTCATAAATTGTACTTCATCGACCAGTAGACAGTCAATTGTCAAATCGACAATTTTTCTGATGTCGTCATCTTTGTCGATTAAGTGATCGATGCGCTTTTCTAAACCAACGCGCGACACCACTGTAGCGGCGCCCTTGGTGTCGATCGACGGCTTGATAATTTGAACGCGCATGCCGCGTTCGGCGTAGTTGTGCGCCACCTGAATTAACGCCGTCGACTTGCCGCTATTCATCGCGCCATATCTAAAATAAAGTTTCGCCATACAGCCTCCTTTTCCACCACCCATTATAGCATGAACGGCAACAAAAAAACACCTGTATTCGGCAAAACTGCCATCACAAGTGTCTTTAAAAACGTGGTGAGCAAACCTATAAGCCGAGTTCTGTATTAGACGATTATCAATCTTGGCGCCCTGTTGCCAACGGCGCTCCTGCGACCTACCTAACGGGTGACGACGAGCAGCCGCCCTTTGCCCCTACTTGGTCTTGCTCCGGATGGGGTTTACATAGCCGCAAAGTCGCCAATGCGCTGGTGCGCTCTTAC
>PDWI01005367.1_pt1 | contig 16603 bp, 7 predicted proteins | sample 1430891 | NCBI WGS metagenome assembly PDWI01 (sample SAMN01162508, study PRJNA174530) | Oral metagenome, whole genome shotgun sequencing project. | biome: Marine environment; feature: Marine mammal; material: Swab sample of the gingival sulcus; isolation source: swab sample of gingival sulcus...
TAACTAAGACACAACAACAATCTATGTTTATCTCTTGGTTCTTTTTGATGATATTCGTGTTGATGAGCGGTCTTTTCACACCCATAGAAAATATGCCCGGCTGGGCTCAAAAAATCACCTTGTTCAATCCTGTGAGATATTTCATAGAAATGATGAGAATGGTACTTCTCAAAGGCAGCGGCTTTAAAGATGTTACGCCGTATTTTCTCATAATGTTATTATTTGCTTTCTTTTTTAACTCTTTTGCAATACTCAACTACAGGAAGACTAATGAGTGAGCCGGAAGTTGGGAGTTGGAATAAAAATCAGTTTTTGGCTATTCATCTTTGGTGAGTTTGGGTTCTTTTAATACTTATTCAAAGGTTTCTTTCAATTGATAAAGGCTTGTATTGTATATATGCAACATAAAATACAGCTTTTTATATATACATATTATATCTACTCCATTCTATTCTTATCTAAAACATATTGCGAAATAAAATATATTTAATTTTAAGGTGTTGGTTTTTAATGTTTTGGTAAATGGGGTGATTTTTTGGCACTCTATTTGTATACAGTATGTCGAGAGTCCATTTTTTGGATAATTATAAACTTAACTTAATTATTGTTCAATGACAGATTATAAAATAGTACTTGCCGATGAACATAGGATGTTTCAAGAAGGAATAGAAAATATTCTTTTAGGAAGCGATCATCCTAGATTTTCGGTGGTTGCTAAGGTAAATAACGGTAAAGACCTTATTGCTACTGTCGATAGTGAATCTTTTGATGTATTGGTATTTGAGGTTAACTTCATTGATATTGAGCCATTCGATTTAATCAAACAAATAAGGTCTTTGAAAAAAGACATTAAGCTGTTTGTTTTGAGTGCTTATGGAGATATGAAGTTAGTCAAAGAATGCTTTAGAATGGGTGTAGATGGTTATCTCTTGAAATCGAGTAATTCTGCTGACTTGATTGATGGATTGACTACTATATTGCAGGATAAAGTTTACATCGGGGAAAATTTGCAGGTGTCGCCCAATAAGAATGGGGGTAGTGTGAATAATAACGATGTAAAAAAAAAAGAATTTCCAATTGAAAGGTTCCAAGTAAGGCAAAAATTAACAAACAGAGAGAAGGAGATTTTGGGGTTTGTATGTGAAGGTATAAGCAACAAAGGTATCGCATCTCAACTGTACATAAGTGAGCACACGGTTAGGGTTCATAGGAAACATATTCTTAAGAAGCTGAACCTAAACACAACAGCTGATTTGATAGATTTTGTCGATGAGTTTGATATTTTGATAAAAATATGATATAACTTAAGTGATATAAATAGCTTTTGTGAGTGTTCTGATTCGATTCATCTGATTCGTGAAATAGAATTTGTATTAAATTTTGTAATCAATAAATTTTTAAATACTCATGAAAAACAAGAATTTTACAACTAGTGTAGTAGCGTTTCTAAGCAGAGGTTCATCACTGTTGGTGGCGATTTTGTTTTTGGTTTTCCAGCAAAACGTTTTCGCTCAAACAGCAGATTGTCCTCTTAGTGCCAATGATTTGGTACAGGTAGTTTTAGGGGATGATTGCCAAGCAATTGTTACTCCTAATATGGTTATTGAGGGGGAGAATGAAGCTGCCTCGTGTGACTACGAGATATTTACGATCGTAGACGAAGCAGGTAATCAAGTAGGGAAGCCTGATAGTGTCTTTGTGGGAGGTGTTTTGGAGCCAACCGGAAACTGGATTTTGGAAGGAGATAAGGATTATTACTATAATACCCTTATGGCTTCTGTTCGATTTAGAGGGGGAGGTAATAATTTTACGATGGGAGGAATTGTGCTTGCCGATAAAATTAAACCTACACTTCGATGCTTAGATACTGTAAGTGTATCTTGTAGCGAAGTTTTGTCCGGATATCTCACGACTAACACGGACGCGTATTATGAATATAACGGAGAGGAAGAAATAACCAACGATGCGGGTACTTTGACTTCTACTTCATTGCCTGTTATAATTCCGGCAGGGGAAGTGTTTAATATACCGATTTTGGTTGATAATCAAGCTATGCAATCAGAGATTATAGATTATGTGGTTCCGGTTATTGTGCCTCAACTTGGTTTGAGTGTTTCTTTGAAAAGTCCTACTGATTTAGCTTTTACAACAAATTTGGAAAGTAACAGTAGTAATTATTTCAACGGACAACAAGCATCAAATCAATTTGTGAATGGCGTTTGGGTCTTAAAGGTTCATAATAGCAGTGCTTCGTCAATAACACTTAACAGTGCTAAGCTATTTGCAAAGAGTAAGAAATTTACCTCTTCAATAGGTGGTGTTAATGCTGTGGCTTATGACAATTGTCATAACGATGATTTGACAATAAAGATATTGACTGATGTTATTGAGGATAATGATGTTGATTGTGGAGAATGGTTTAAAGAAAGAAAAATAAGATATCAAGCGATTGATTGGGAAGATAACAAATCAGATGTTTGTGAGCATGTTATTAGATGGGAGAAAAAAGGACTTGAGGATCTTGAATGGCCCAACAATTATGATGGTCTTGACGAATCTCCTTTGTCTTGCGACGGATTTTTGACAGAAAGATTGCCAAGTGGAGATTTGAGTGTTACAACTCAGAAATGGGATGATAATGGAGATGGTTATCCCCAACCTGAAGAGATAGATGTACCTAAAATAGACGGATTCCCTATTTTCCCGGATAATCATTTTTGTATGGTTAATGTTACATATACTGATGAGGTAACTGAAGAATGTCCGGGTACATATAAGATATTGAGAAAGTGGGTTGCTTATGATATGTGCGCACCGGGAGGTGATGACTGTTGTGATGGAGATGCAAACCCTAGAACTCATTATCAAATTATAAAGGTAATTAATATAAACAAACCTGTATTTTCTTCTGATATGGTTAAGGTAGTTCACTTTAGTACTTCTACATTCAAGTGTGAGTCTGATTGTGATTTTCTTCCTGCTCCACTAATCCATTCTTATGAAGGATGTGGCGGTGATTTGACTTATGATCTTCTGTATTGTCCTGAAGAAGAGGGAGTGTATCAATATATAGGAAGAGATATTCCGGTAAATTCAAAGAGACAAGTTTGTAACTTGCCAATTGGAGAAACTTGTATAACATACGTTGTAAAGGATGAGTGTGGCAATGAAGCTAGAGGTAATTTAACAGTAGTCGTAGAGGATGATGTGCCTCCAATACCTGTATGTGACGAGCATACCGTAGCAACAGTAACGACTGACTGTACTGCACGTGTAAAAGCAAATACATTTGACGACGGAAGTATAGATAACTGTGATGATGATTTATCGTTCTTAGTAAAGAAAATGGGACAAAATGATGGTTATTACGATGAATTTGTAGAATATGGTTCAGCTGATGTTGGAGAAACAAGGGTTGTAATACTAAAGGTTATTGATGATGCCGGTAATTGGAATACTTGTATGGTAGAAGTGTATATCGATGATAAGATATATCCTACAATAGATTGTCCTGACGATATTGAAATAGGTTGTGGTGAAGATCCTTATGATGTAGAAAAAACAGGAGGAGAACCTGAGATTTGGGATAACTGTACTCCTACGCTTAAAGATCCTGTACATTCAGGTACTCTAAGTCAATGTAATGTAGGAACAATCACGAGAACTTGGACAGTAACCGATGGAGCGAAAACAGCGACTTGTTCTCAACGTATTAACGTTGTAAACTTCAAGCCATTTGCCATGTATGCTGATAACTGGCCTGATGATGTTCTTGATTTAGTTGGTTGTAAGGGAGCAGATACAGATCCTTCTAAAACAGGAGAACCTGACATAGATGGTGATGATTTCTGTAGTATGGTTGCCGTTACTTATACTGATAGAGTATTTGATGTAGTACAAGGTGCTTGTTATAAAATATTAAGAGATTGGACTGTTATTGATTGGTGTCAGTATGAAGAAAATAATCCTGATTCTGAAGGAATTTGGACTCATACTCAGGTGATAATGGTCAATGATACAGATGATCCTGTATTTACGGCAGGATGTGATGATAGAGAGATACCTGCATATAATTCAGATTGTACCGGTGACGTAGATATATTCGCTGAAGCTGATGATTGTACTCCTGATAATGAGTTGGTATGGTCTTACAAAGTCTATAATGATGACAATACTTTGTACCGTAGCGGTAATACAAATAGATTTGTACAAAGTCATATGGCTACAGGAAGCTATAGGATACATTGGGTAGTAGAGGATAAATGTGGAAACTTTAGCGAATGCGATATGTCATTTACCGTAAAAGATGCTAAGAATCCAACACCACTTTGTTATAGTGAAATAACAACAGTAGTTATGCCAAGTACTACTCCTAAAATGGTTACCGTTAATGCAAGAGATTTTGATAGAGGTAGTGATGATAACTGTGATAAAGGTGCTACATGCGGTGATTGTGATACTGACTTAAGATTTTCATTCTCAGGAACGAATCCAAATGAGAGAACTAGAACATTTACTGATGCTGACGTTGGAGTTCAACATCTTGAAATGTGGGTATGGGATAGAGCAGGAAATAAAGATTTCTGTAATGTGACATTACATGTTCAAGATAACCCTGATACGCCTCAAGGAATAGTACAATTGGGAGGAACTATTAGGACAGAAGGTGGTGACGCAGTATCTGAGGCTTCTGTTACTGTTGAAAATATGGATTTGAACGAAACAGCAGGTGGAGCTAATTCTAATGCGAATGGATACTATCAGTTAGGTTTGCCTGATAATTCAAATTATGAAATTACAGTGGAAAAAGAAGGTGATTACCTAAACGGTCTTACTACTCTTGATATAGTATTGATTCAAAAACATATATTGGGTATAAAAAGTATAACCTCTCCTTACAAACTATTGGCAGCAGATGTGAATATGGATGGTAAGTTAACAGGAGGTGATATATTAGAGATTAGAAAGTTGATATTGGGCAAAACAAATAAATTTAAATCAGGTCGTTCTTGGTCATTTGTAAGTGAAGGATTTGAGTTTAACGACCCGGAACACCCTTGGGTTGATTCTGAGAACGGACTTTACAATATAGTAGTAAACGATATTAGAGAAAATACTATGAGTAATGACTTTATCGGATTAAAGTTGGGAGATATTAATAACACAGTTGATTTGAATGGTACATCTCAATTTATACAAACTAGAGGTGTCAAATCATTGACAGTTGACAATGTAATGTTTGAAACCGGAGAATATATTTCTGTTCCTGTTTATGCATCTGACTTTGAAAATATCAATGGTTTGCAAATGAATATTGAAGTTAATGACGAGATGATGGAATTTGTTTCTGTTGAGGCAGGAAATATGACAATCTCAAAGGGCAATTACTCAATAAAAGACAATCAATTAAGTATTAGTTGGGACTCTCAACAAACTCTAACATATAGTGAAGACGAAGTGTTGTTCACTTTGAAATTAAAAGCTAAGAAAGACGGACAATTAATAAACCAATTGCAAATGGGTAATAGGATTAGTTCTGAGGTTTACGACAGTCATTTGGATATTTATTCAATGGAGTTGAACTTTAGAAATGAATACAATAAAGAAGGACAATTCGTATTGTATCAAAATACTCCAAACCCATTCAGTAGTGAAACAGAAATTTCATTTGAAATTCCTAATAGAGGTATAGTTGCGATTTCTATATACGATATAACCGGAAAGGAAGTCGTAAATATATCAAGAGAGTTTGAAAGAGGTTATAATTCTGTTGTAGTGAGTAAAGACGACTTAAAAAATACTACCGGAGTTCTTTACTATAGGGTAAAAAATAATGGTAATACAATTGTGAAAAAGATGATTGTTATCAATAAGTAAAATTAAGTCGGAAAATATTAGCCTTTATCCGCAGTTTGTTGCAGCGGATAGAGGCTTTTTTGTATCACTATTAAATGTTAGGATAGCTATTTGTATTATTTGTTAGTAAATAAATGTGATTTTTGATGTAAGTAAAAAATAAATTTCATATTTTTGTAATATATTTAATGTTATAAATGAAAAGTTGAAGGGGTAAGGTTGCTTTCTTTGCTTTGTTTGAGAGCTTTGATTAAGTGTTTTGGTTTCAATTATTGATTATCGACTAAAATAAAATATCTAATAAATACTTAAATCAGCAATTTAACAAATTAACAAATATATGTAAGTTAAAAATTTAAGGATAAATATTCCGAATTATAAAAAAGTAAAACAGATGAAAAAATACGCAGTAATTTTATTTGTAATGTTTTTAAACATTGCGTCGTATGCAGGGGTGCCTTTTGAGGTATATTTTGAAGAGAGCAATTCATCAGAGACACAAGTTGAAATTGATGTAAAAGTTCGAGATTTTGTTGATGTGTTTGGATTTCAAATATATATAGAATGGGAATCGTCTGTATTAAAATTTGATAAAGTAAGTTATACTCATAGCGAAATGTCAGGGATATCTTTCCATGATTTTGATGGAGGGAACGTTGTATCGGGAGGTTGGAGTTCTATAACTTCTGCGAAAACAATCACAGATGGTGCTACTATTTTTACGATAAAATTTGATTATTCAGGAGAACCATGCGACAAAACACAATTAAAGGTTATAGACTATTCCATAAAGCGAAAAAGTCTTGCCACCTATGAAGTCGATACAGTATCTTATGAAGCACCTATTCGTAATACCCCTATTGATGTTCAAATACCCGGTGATGACTGTGATACGACACCTAGTACTGATGGTTTTTGTCTACATATCGGAGAAGTAACATCACCCGCAGGTTCAAGTATTTGTGTTCCTATAACCGTTGATAGTTTCAATTTTATAGGCTCGTTGCAGTTTGGTGTGTCTTGGGATACCAGTATTATTGCTTGGAAAAATGAAGGATTCAATTTGGCAAAAGAGACTGATGGCATGAATGTAGGAACCACTCTCAATAGTGCAAATAACTACTATAAGTATTTGTTGGACTGTGCCAATCCTTTTTATGTTGATTATGGAGAAACATTGGTAGAGCTATGTTTTGAAGTTAGAGAAGATGCCCAAAATGGAGATTTTGCCGTTATTCAATTTAGTGAAGACTCTATAGCATTTGGAGTTACCGACTATGAAGATAACGCCATCGAATGGTGTGGAACCCCCGGAAAAGTAATTGTTGGCGATGTCGATAGAACAGTTACTTTTAAAGCATCTAACGAAACACCAAATCTCGGAGATGAGGTGTGTGTAGATATTACGGCAAAGCAATTCAAAGATATAGGATCTTTCCAATTTATGGTTAATTGGGATTCTGATGTTATAAAATACAAAGGATTGGGGGCTGTAAATAATATTGATATATCTAATACTCATTTGAATTCCGCAGACGATGAGAACATTAGAATATCTTGGAATAAACCGGAAGGTATTACACTAGATGATGACGAGATTCTTTTCCAACTTTGCTACGATGTTGTTGGAGAATGTAATTCATCCACTGATTTTAAAATTATAGATTCAGATCTTTGGGACATAGAAGTATCTTCAAATAATATTTCTTTGCCACACCAAGAAATATTCGGTAGCGTTCAAGTAAAATGTAATATCGTAATTGATTCAGTGGTGGTTCAACATCCTACTTGCCCCGGTACTAATGATGGATTTATAAAGGTTTATATGCAAAATCCTGCAAATTATAAATTTGATTGGAGTCATGATGCCGATGAACATGCTCCAATAGTAACCGGTTTGGCAGGAGGAGAATATACTGTAACTATTACGGATAAATTTGATAATAGTATACAAACAGAGATAACAAGACTATTGAACGACCCTTCTCCTTTACAAGTAGTAGCAGATGAAATAGTAGATGAAAGTTGTGATACAAAAGGTTCAATTGAGTTGGAAGTTTTCGGTCTTACTCCACCTTACACTTTTACTTGGTCTAATGGAGCTACAACAGAAAGTATTTCTAACTTGGATGCAGGAGATTACACTATAACTATAGAGGATAAAAATAATTGTGGTGTTCACGATTTTACATATACAGTGGGTACTAACATCGATGAGTTTAAGGTAAGTAGCAATGTTACGGATATTATTTGTCATGGTTCCGATGACGGAAGTATAGAATTGGTTGTATCAGGAGGTTGTGAGCCTTACACTGTTGCTTGGAGTGATGGTGTTCAAGATCAATTGGTGAGATCAAATCTTACCGCAAACACTTATCAAGTTACAGTTACTGATAACAGAGGAGGTGCTATTACATCAGAATTCACTATCACCAATCCGGCAGAATTACTTGTCGAAGCAAGTATTAGTAATGGAATACCCGGAGCAATAGATGTTACTGTTACAGGAGGAGAAGCACCTTATACATACTCTTGGGCAGGTCCTAACGGATTTGCGAGTACACAAGAAGATATCAATAATTTGGAAGAAGGCAATTATGTTTTACAAGTAACCGATTCAAGAGGTTGTGTGGCAGACACTACCTTCGAAGTAAAGGGTATAATTGATAATATATCTGTTGAGGTTATCGTAAACACAGATATAAACAACGGACAAGGCGTAAAATGTAATGGTGAGTGTAATGGTTCTATTGATGCCGTTATAACAGCTAATGCCCCTTGGTCAGTATATCTAGACGATCAATTGATTCAGCTACCTTACAATCAAGTTTGTGGAGGCGATCATACGTTCAAGGTAGTAGATGATCAGAATAAGACTGTTGAGGTAACATTCAATATGCCTGAACCAGATCCGTTGATTATTTCTCCTGATGTCACATGTTGTGATAGAAATCAGAAAAATGGAAGTATAGAGTTGAGTGTTAGTGGAGGTTATGGAGAGTACTCCTTCCAATGGAATGGTTCAGCTGGTGAAGATTCTAATGTATTGAACAATTTGGAACCCGGAGAATACTCCGTTTTAGTAACTGACGAAAATGGTTGTCAAGCTTTACATAATCAGATAAAAGTAAGTAATTGTTATACGGGAGATTGTTATGAAGGTTCTCTTATATTAACACCAAACGGTGATGGCTTTAATGATTTCTTCTTGATAACTTGTGTTGAGGATTTTGAAACTAATGAATTAAGAGTCTTTGATAGAATCGGTAATGAGGTATACACTCAAAAGAATTATGACGGTACTTGGAACGGTGTTGACGAAGCAGGTAAGCCTCTTGTCGAAGATGCTTATATGTGGGTATTTATCGGAGAGAATAGCAATGGAGGTAAAGAAGTGTATAAGGGTACAGTAACAATTTTAAGAGATTAATTAGTATTGATAGGTATTGATTAATTCAAATAAGAAAAATATTAGACAAATGAAAAGAATATTATTATTAGTGGTGTTTGTTTTTGCGCTGTTTGTTTCAGGTAATTCACAACAGAGGTATATTTTTACTCAATATTTTATGAATCCCTCTTTGATTAATCCGGGAGCAGCCGGTTTTGAAAAGGGGCATGGTCTCTTGTTTAATTATAGAAATACTTGGGCCGGTTTTAAAGGGGCACCTAAGTCATATAGTTTATCATATGATGGTAGAGTTACTGATAAAGTTGGTTTAGGAGCGTTTGTTATGAGTGATACGTATGGTGCTTTACAAACACAAAAAGCATTATTGTCTTATTCCTATAATATTAAGGGAGATATGTATGATTTTGGAATAGGTTTTACTACTGAATATATCAGGTATAAGGCAATTGCAGGATTGGAAGGCGGACCTGTAGACAAGGAAGACCCAATACTGGCAGAAAGGCAAGTAGGCGATAAAATATTTGATGTGGCTATTGGGGCTTTTGGTAAGTTGTATGAAAAATTTGTAGTTAGTCTTACAATTCCTTCTTTGGTTAGGTCAAAGTTGAACTCCGATTCAGGTAGCAAAAAGGAAGAGCGAGAATTTAACTATATTTTGGGTGTTGGTTATATTTATGATGTTCCAAACTACGATATGAAAATATATCCTAGCCTTTTTGTTAAGAAGTTAAGGGTATATGATCCTTTTATAGATTTCAATTTGCTTTTCTCATTTTATGATGAAACCCTTTTTAGTGGGATAACTTATGGTGTTTATAATGCTAACAAATTGGGATTTGTAATCGGAGGTAAAATTAATAGAATTCAACTTAACTATTCTTATGATTTTACTTTCAAAGATTTCCAAACGTATAACAATGGTTCCCACGAAATAGGAATAGGGTACAGATTTAATTAATAATTCATGATATTTATCGATTGAGATAGTGCTATTTCATACTTAATTTTAAGTTGAAATGATATAAAAAGCTGTCCTTTTTGGACGGCTTTTTTGTGTTATTACCCAAGTCTATTGTGAAATTTGGTGTGTTGTTGGATAGGTTCTTCAAAGGTTTCTTATAAATTATACCATTTGTATTTATAAATGTTGCATTGGATATGGCAAGTAAAATGAGACAGGTCTTCTTTGTTATTTAAGAACAAGGAACACCGATTAATGATTTTAGATGTATTGGCGAATGTCTGATATTTCACTACTTCATATTCTTTTGAACCGTTTCTATACTCTTGACAAAAATTGAAAATTCAATCAATCGCTAACTTATTCATTCTATTGGTTAAAACTTTTTAAATCAGCGTTCGTTAATTCTTATTCGGTGTTCAATTTCCATTTTTTTTTCTCTTACTTGATTATAACATGCATTTATACGCAACAATTTATAGTTCAAATGGTATTATTTAAACGTTTCTATAAATGGAGTGAACTATATACCGGGTTAAAATAAAAAAAGGCTGCCGAATAATTTTCGGACAGCCTCTTTTTTTATTTATGTAGTAATGCTATTATCTCAAATTAGCTTGAGCAGCTGCTAATCTTGCAATTGGCACTCTAAATGGTGAACAACTTACGTAATCCAATCCGGTTCTGTGGCAGAATTCTACAGAAGAAGGCTCTCCTCCGTGCTCTCCACATATTCCTAATTTGATGTCAGGTCTTGTTTGGCGACCTTTCTTACAAGCCATTTCTACCAATTGTCCTACACCCTCTTGGTCTAATACCTCAAACGGATCATTTTTCAATATTCCTTTTTGAACGTATATTGGCAAGAATTTACCGGCATCATCTCTTGAGTATCCAAATGCCATTTGAGTCAAGTCGTTAGTACCAAATGAGAAGAACTCAGCTGATTCTGCAATTTGATCCGCAGTTAATGCAGCTCTCGGTATTTCGATCATCGTTCCAACTTTGTAATCGATAGTATCTCCTTGTTCTTCAAAAATCTTTGCTACGGTATCTCTAACTATGGTCTCTTGCATTTTCATTTCTTGAAGAGTTCCTGTCAAAGGAATCATAATTTCAGGATGCGCATTTACTCCTCTTTTCTTTAGGTTAAATGCAGCCTCTATGATTGCTCTTGTTTGCATTTCAGTAATTTCAGGATAAGTATTTCCTAAACGACAACCTCTATGACCCAGCATAGGGTTAAATTCTGATAATTCCTCTACTTTGTCCTTTATTATACTTACATCTACGCCCATGACATCAGCCATTTCCTGTTGACCTTTAGCATCGTGAGGAACAAACTCATGCAATGGTGGGTCAAGCAATCTAACTGTTACAGGAAGATCTTGCATCGCCTCGAAAATACCTTCAAAGTCTTGTCTTTGCATTGGCAACAATGTATCTAAGGCACTTCTTCTACCGTCTTCGTTTTCAGCCAAAATCATTTCTCGCATGGCGATGATTTTTTCTCCTTCGAAGAACATATGCTCTGTTCTAGTAAGTCCGATTCCTTTTGCACCAAAATCTCTTGCTACTTTAGCATCTTTTGGTGTATCAGCATTAGTTCTGACATACATTCTAGAGTTTTTATCAGCCAATTGCATCATTTCACCAAAGTCTCCTCCTACTTCAGGGTCAATAGTGTCTATCTTTCCTTTGTAAACCTCACCAAGAGAACCATTCAATGAAATCCAGTCTCCTTCTTTGAACTGAACGCCATCTGATTCCATAGTTCTTGTCTTGTAGTCTATTTTTATACCACCTGCTCCTGAAACACAACATTTACCCATGCCTCTTGCAACAACAGCGGCATGAGATGTCATACCTCCTTTTGCTGTTAAGATACCATTGGCAGCATCCATTCCGGCAAGGTCTTCGGGTGAAGTTTCTATTCTTACAAGAATCACGTCTTCTCCTTCTGCTCTTCTAGCTTCAGCATCATCAGCAAAGAATACTAGTTTACCGGTAGCTGCTCCCGGAGATGCAGGCAATCCCTTAGCTACAATCTCTGCTTTTTTCAATGCTTCTTTATCGAATACAGGGTGCAACAACTCATCTAATTTTTCAGGTTCTTGCATTAAGATAGCTGTCTTCTCATCTATCATGCCCTCTTTTAGCATATCCATAGCTATTTTTATCATAGCAGCTCCTGTACGCTTTCCGTTTCTGGTTTGAAGCAACCAAAGTTTTCCTTCTTGAATTGTGAACTCAAGGTCTTGCATATCTGAGTAGTGCTTTTCAAGTTTATCTTGAATTTCGTTCAATTCATTGAACTGCTCAGGCATTCTTTCTTCAAGAGAAGGATATTTTGATGCTCTTTCCTCTTCTGATACTTGAGCCAACTTTGCCCATCTCAAAGAACCTTCTTTAGTTATTTGCTGAGGTGTTCTAACGCCGGCAACAACATCTTCTCCTTGAGCATTTACTAGGTATTCTCCGTTGAATATGTTTTCTCCTGTTCCTGCATCTCTGGTAAATGCAACTCCTGTAGCAGAGTTTTCTCCCATGTTACCATATACCATTGCCTGAACATTAACAGCAGTACCCCATTCTTCCGGTATTTTGTTAATCTTCCTATAGTATATAGCTCTTTCTGTGTTCCAACTGTTGAATACAGCCATTACTGCTCCCCACAATTGCTCCCATGGGTTATCAGGAAAATCGTGTCCTGTTTGATTTTTTACGGCATCTTTAAATTTAACAACTAATGATTGCAAATCCTCAACAGTAAATTCGGTATCAAGTTTTATTCTTCTCTCCTCTTTCAATTCTTCCATTATCTTCTCAAAAGGATCAATGTCTTCTTTTGATTCCGGCTTCATTCCCAATACTACATCACCATACATCTGAACGAATCTTCTGTATGAGTCCCAAGCAAATCTTGGATTTTGTGTTTTTTGTGCCAAACCTTTTACTGCCTCATCATTCAAACCTAAGTTCAAGACAGTATCCATCATACCGGGCATGGAAACTCTTGCTCCGGATCTTACTGACAATAATAATGGTGCATTTTCATCTCCAAATTTTGCTCCCATTATTTCCTCTACTGATTTAACAGCGTTTTCTACTTCCGTTTTGATTAGTTTTATAGTCTCTTCTTTTCCGACTTGGTTATACTCGGTACATACTTCTGTGGTGATAGTAAATCCGGGAGGTACCGGAACTCCAACTAAGTTCATCTCAGCAAGGTTAGCACCTTTACCACCTAGAAGATTTTTCATTGTAGTGTTTCCTTCTGCTTTCTTGTTACCGAAGGTATAAACTCTTTTTTTAGCCATAATAATTTTTTAATTTATAAAATATGCTTATTTGAAATGTCAAACAAGGCGCGAATGTACATGAAAAATAATTATTCTAGTTGTAACTACCTAAATAATTGTAAATTTACGTTGAAATTTGATGGATAAACAGGTGGTTATTAAGAATATTTTTGGACAATCACGAATTGCTTTTGATTTTATCTATAATCGAGGTGGTGGAAATACCTTGAACAAAACTCAAAGATTTTACTTCCCCTCCATTTTTAAGTACAACATCACTTCCTACAATATCTTCTATCTTCCAATCTCCCCCTTTGACCAATACGTCGGGTAATATCTTATTGATAATATTAATAGGAGTGTCTTCTTCAAAAACCACAACCATATCTACAGCCTCCAATGCAGCCAGTATTTCTCCTCTACATTCTTGAGTATTTACCGGTCTGTCATTTCCCTTTAACCTTTTTACCGAATCGTCGCTATTCAATCCGATTATAAGTTTATTTCCCAAAGATTTAGCCTCTTGAAGGTATTTGATATGTCCACAATGCAGTATATCAAAACAACCGTTGGTAAAAACTATTTTTTTGTTTTCTGATTTCCAACTTTCGACTTTGTCAATGGTATTTTGATTTAGTTTGGAGTAATATTTTGAAGACAATTTCATGTTTTTTTATTTAATATCAAAAAAACAGCTCGTATTAATAGAATTAATAATGCGAGCCGTTAATCGTATAATATACGAAATATTTGTAAAAATATTATTTCTTTGACTTAATACTTACAACTTCTAATATTCTATCCGCTATTTTATCTTGAATTCCTTGGTCTAAATGACTTGTAAATCCTACACAAGAGTTATTTATCTCTCCTAATACATAAGTATCATTACCATTTTCGTCCCAATCAAGCATAAAGTCGGCAGTCCAAATAAGAGGAGCCTCATGTCCTCCCAATTTTTTCATTACTTCCGGCAATTTCTTTAAGAACATATCTACCAATTCACTCCATTTTTCGGGAGAGTCATAAGTATACTTAGCTCCTGAGAATAATGTTGCAGAGAAAGCATCAGCACCTTCGGCAGGTTTTTTATGTACCACAAAGATAGGCGTTGCTCCTACCATCAATATTCTTATTTCTCCCTCCTTTATTCTAGGCATAAACCTCATATCTACCAACATGCCGTTGTCTCCTACGATATATTGTTCTGCAAATGTCATAAAGTCATCCAAAGTTCTGTACTCAACATGATTGTCTACAGCTTCAGTAAGTTTCAACTTAGTATCCAAAGGAAGAGTGTCGCCGGGCTTGTAAGGTCTTTCATCAACAATTTGTACTCTCCAAATGCCGGAGCCTGTTGAACCTCTGTTTTGCTTCAATACTCTTTCTCCATAAGAAATACTCTTTGGGAAAATTTCTTTAAAATTATCAATGGTATAGTATGCGTAGGTATCTTCGGGAACCAATCCTGTATCGGTTATTTTTGTAAGAGCATCTTTAGCTCCTAAATCTCTCATAACCTGAGGATGTTCAAAACCTATAACTCCATGTTCCGATAGTTTCCTCAATGTGTTGAAATATTCTTTTTCACCATCAGGCAAGTTACCGGGGTTGATTCTGCTCACGTAGGCTACGGCTTTGTCTTTTGCGTATTCAAAGATGTCATCTTTCCATGAATCTCTAAATTTTAATACCTCGGCAGTCCACCCTTTTTCTCGTAGTGAATTTACCATAGGCAGGGTGTCTTTTCTATGCCCGTCTAACCATTTGTCCGAACCGCCTTCGGCTTCAAAAAAAATAACGTGTTTTTTCATAAAAAAAATGTTAGTAAAACGATTAAAAATAAAAATTAATGAGACCCCAAAAGTAACTCAAAATAATGATAAATTGTAAATAGAAAGGGATTTATTATTTTTATTTATAAATTTTGAGAAAATATAAAAAAAATAAAAAACAAAACACATTGTGCATTTTGTTGAAAAACAGTTGTTTTTACCAATGGTAATGTTTTCGGCTTAAATTTTTTTTAATTTTTTTTTAAATGAATTTGTGAAATTAGAATATTGCGTGTACCTTTGCACTCGCTTTTACAGAGCAGGAGAATACGACTCGGTAGCTCAGCCGGTAGAGCAACGGCCTTTTAAGCCGTGGGTCCTGGGTTCAAATCCCAGCCGGGTCACTTTCAAAGTTTACGCCACATTTGCAGTCTTTAAGACTTAGTAGTGTGGCGTTTTTTTTATACCCAACAATGTTCTTGAATCCTGCAATATCCGATATGTTTTTTCGTACTTGTATTGTACTATTTTTCTTAAAAAAGAAATCTATTCCTAATTTGTGTTTGAATTAATATTTTAGCTTATGAAATTCAAAATGTCCTTTAAGTATTTATTTTTTTTATTTGTTGCGATGCTAATTTTGTCTTGTAAAAACAGGGTGTCGGATAAGTCTGTTGATTCTATTGTTGTAGAAAAAGAAAGAAAAATTGAGTCCTTAAAAGACTCTATAGAGATATACCATCAATTAGTTAACAAGGCGGAACTAAGTATTTGTGACAGCAATTACCAAGTGGCTGCAAAGTTTTATGATTCTGCATTTGTCTATCACCGTTTTCCGTTTTTTAAGGATATTTACAATTTCTCATTGAGCCTTATAAAGAGCGATCAAAATGATAAGGCTTTGAAGTATTGTGAAAATCTTGTAGAGTTAGGAGTGCAGTTAAATACATTTGAGCTTGAGCCATTTAATAAATTTGTCTCGGATTCTATAGTTTGGAATAAGTTATTGACAAAATATGATTCTTTAAGGCAAAATTATCTTAACAGGATTAATTTTAGTGTTAGAGACAGTATAGAGGCTTTGTATGTTGAAGATCAAAAGAATTTTTGCGGTTTGGCAAGAAATGGAATTCCTTTAGGGATTTCTGAAAAAATAGTTTACGATAAATTTAAGAAAATACTCTCTACTTTTGGTTACCCAAATAGTTACCTCATAGGTGCGCCACTTAAAGAGGACGGTTCTCCTGATATTTTTCATCACGATATAATAATACGACATTATTACCAAGAGGATAAC